>Ga0163109_10000291_pt1 | contig 40721 bp, 37 predicted proteins | sample CRUFie1St13metaG_FD_108704 | JGI IMG/M metagenome (GOLD analysis project Ga0163109, IMG submission 108704) | Marine microbial communities from the Costa Rica Dome - CRUD Field 142mm St13 metaG | ecosystem: Environmental > Aquatic > Marine > Oceanic > Photic zone | place: Costa Rica: the Eastern...
TCCCAATTAAGAATTTTTTTTGCTTTTTTATTTGATGAAATCAATTTCATTACCTCACTATTTTCTGGTCGTAATCTATTTTTGTCAGTCAAAATTTTGAATTTTATATTATTTTGTTTTTCTATTTGTTTTATTACGTCTTTAACTTTGATACCGTATCCTATTCCTAAATTAATAATTTGTCCTCGCAAATTTTTTTTGGAATTTTTTAAAGCTAGGTAAAAAGCTCTACATGTATCATCCACATAAGTTAAATCTCTTATTGTATTAATATTTCCTAGTTTTAGAATGTTTGTATTATTTAAATATTGATTAAGTATTGTAGGTATTATAGCTCTAAGTGATTGTTTTGGTCCATAAGTATTAAATGGCCTTACTATGGTGACAGGCAAATTATAACTATAAAAATATGACATTCCTAAACTATCTGATCCAACCTTTGATGCGGCATAAGGAGATTGTGGATTTAAAGGGTGCTTCTCATCTATAGGCGTATATTTAGCTGTACCATAAACTTCACTTGTTGAAGTTAAAATTATTTTATTTAAGCCCAAATTTTTGGCTGCCTCCAAAATATTATATGTACCATTAATATTCGTATCAATATAACTTTGTGGTGAATGATACGAATAAGGTATACCTATTAAAGCAGCTAGGTTTATTACTGAATCACATCCCTTCATAGAGTCTCTGGTTCTTCTAAAGTCTCTAACATCACCAGAAATTATTTTTATTTTTTTTAATACCTTAGGGCTCAAATACCTTAATAAACCAATAGAATTTTCAGAATTATAATAGGTGTATGCAACAACCTTAATATTTTTTTGAACTAAATATTCCGCAATATTTGAACCTAAAAAACCACAAGCACCTGTTAGAAAAACTTTCATTTAATTTTAACTAGATTATTATCACTTAACTGAAGAATTGTATCACAATATTCTAATGTTTGCATATGATGTGAAATTATTAAAACCTTCAAATTATCCGTCATAGCTAAATTTTCAAATATTCTCTTTTCTGTTTCAGCATCCAGAGAATTAGTGGACTCATCAAGTATTAATAATTCGGGATTTACGTAAAGTGCTCTGGCTATTGCAATTTTTTGAAGTTGACCCCCAGATAAACCTTTCCCTGTCTCACTAATAGTTTTTATATCCTTCCTATCTCTCTCTAATAATTCCTCTAGAAAACATAATTTAATTACTTTTTTAAGCGTTATCGAATCTGGACTTTTGTCAAAAAATGTAATGTTTTCTTCTAAAGTACCATTAAATAAGTTGGCTTTTTGAGGCACATATCCAATTTTATTTTTCCATAAATCAATATTAATATTTATATCTCTATCATTCACTAAAACTTTCCCACTAGAAGGCTCTAGTAAACCAATTAAAATATCTATCATGGAAGTTTTACCAGTTCCTGTATCTCCTTTAATACCAGTTATTTTTTTTAAACTTATTTCAAATGACAAATTATCTAATACATTTTTTTTATTGTTTGGATAATTATATGAAATATTTTTAAACTGAATTTTTTTTATATCTCCAATAAAATCATCATTTAAATTTTGTTTATATTTGTTTTTATTTAAATCTAATTCTGAATATCTCTCTGAAAGTTTTTTACAAAAAGGAATAGCAAATTTTATCATTTGAAAATTAAACATTATTCTATTGTAAGAAGGTACCATTCTGTAAATTATTGCTGCGAAAACTGTTATTTGTATAAAAATTATTTTTGTTTCTACGTTATAATAATTATGTGAAAAGTATAAAAAGCCTAATATCAGAAATATAGCAGATATCTCAACAATCAATTTTGGTGTTTGTGAAACAACTGCATGAAACAGCTCAAGTCTAAAAAATTTTGAAACAATTTTATTAAAAGTATTTATGTATAAATTTTCTTTAGAAAAAATTTTTATATCTTTTATATTATAATAAATTTCATTTAACGTATTATATTTTGTACCAAGAAGTTCTTGAGTTTCTTCTCCATTATTTTTAATTTTTTTTTTTAAAAAAAACGTAAAAATAAAAGCAATACTTGAAAGAACTATTATTACTAAGAATGATAACTTTGGATTTGTAATCAACATTATTGAAAAAAGTATACAAACTAGAATTATCTCTAGTGTCAAAGAAATTAATGGCGAAATATATTTTTGTGAAAAGATACCTATACCATTTTGTATATCTGATAAAATAGTTTGGCTATTTTTCTTTAAAAAAAAATTATAATTTTTTAAAAAATAATTAGCAAAAAATATCTCAGAGAGATTTTTATTTAATGTAGAAGAAAATTTTCCTTGTAGGTAGATGAAAAAAAATAAAATAAAATTTTTTAACAGAAAAACAATTAAAAGTAGTAAAATTAAATTGTTAAGACTCAATAAATTTAAATCTTCAAAAATCTTCAAAAATTTATCTATAAATTCGTTATCAAATGATTTATTTGGCTCAATTAAAATTACAATTAAAGGAATAATCAATCCAATACTTAACGCTTCTAAAATAGATGTTGATAGTCCAATAAAAAGCATCATTAATATTTTAAATTTATCTGCTTTAGAAAGAATATTTAAATATTTAAGCATTTGTGTTTTAGTTATTTATAATAATTGATATACAAATAGTGTAAATTAACAAAATATCTACATTTATATTTTAGTGAAAAAAAACAAAAAAATTTTTGCATTCGATATAGATAACAACATATGTAAAACCGAAAAATCATTTTATGGTAGATCAATTCCAAAAAAAAAAATGATAAAATTGATTAACAAATTAAAAAAAAATGGGCATGTAATAAAAATTTTTACTAGTAGATATATGGGAAGAAATAATGAAAACTCAAAATTGGTTAATAAAAAATATTATAATTCAGTAAAAAAATATTTAGAAAATTGGGGAGTAAAATATGATAAATTAATTTTAGGTAAACCAAGCTATGATTATTTCGTTGATGATAAAACAATAAATCCAAAAAATAATAATTTAAATAAGATTTTTAAAAAATATTTGATAAAATAAAACAAGTTTTACTTCTAAACTTTATCTACCAGCTTTTAATATATTCGTTAAATAAAAATTTTCTTTTGAAATTTCTTTAATTATAGATTGAATATTCGTCTTAAATGAAAAATCTGATTTTTTTTTATTCTTAAGATAGTAATTTTTTAAAAGTTGTGTTTTTATAATTTTATTTAACTTAAAATCTAAGTAAATTTCAAACTTAGAATATTCAATATTCTTATTTATGCAGTAATTATCTATAAATCTTATTATTTCGTTTATGATATATTTTGAATTCATTTTTTTTGTTCTTGGTACAATTACTATATCAATCACGCTTAACACTTTTTTATCTATTTCAAATATAAAATATCCTATAGGAATTTTGTTGTCATAAATAGAAATAAATTTATTTTTTTTAAAGGGGTTATTAAATATTCTCCAAGATAAAAATTCTTTTGACCTAACTACAGTAAAACATTCCCAATAATTTATGAATGATTTAAATAAAGAGTCCACCCATGTAGGACAATTATCAGATAGTTTAAATATTAACTCGTTATTTGATTTAACTTTTAATTTATCAAAGAAATTTAAATATAAAAAAAAGATATTAGTTATAAAATTTATTTTAAACCTAGAATATTTTTTTTGTTTTAAAATTCTTTCTAATGCTCTTTTTTTATAAAATTTTAAATAAGTAAATCTATTACCAAAATTAATCTTATAATTTAATTTTTTAAATGCCCAACCAACATTACTAAAGTGAAAAAAAAAAAAATTATTTTTTTTCTTTTCGAATTTTTGATTTATTTTTTCAAACGCTTTATTTTTAATTCCTTCTATATTTGACAAAACGTCTTCGGGCTTAAAGCAGCTTATTACCCTATTTTTATTAATAAAATTATATTTTATGAAACCTATAGAAGAGCAAATTTTATTTTCTTTTAAAAAAAGAAAATAATTTTTTAAATCATTAAATTTTTCTTTTTTGAATAACCAAAAAAATTGCGATAAAGATCTGTTATCTGAATAATATTCTGTATGAAAATTATTTGTTTTTCTATACAATTTTGAACTAACTTTTATTATTTTATTATTTTTCATAATTTGGTTAGCTCCATTATTAATTTTTTATCTTTGTTTAAATATTCAATAATATCTGTTTGAACGTTATTTAAAGAAGAAATTGATTGTCTTGAATTTAACACAGGTAATCTTGGTATTACTAGTGGGATATTATGTTTATAACAGAACTGTTTGATTTTTTTTTCAGCTAATTTCTTAATTTTAGAATATTCAATATTTTTTTTTTCATTTATATAAATTGAAGATGGGTAAAACATAGAAATATTTTGGTCTTTAAATTTTTTTAGTATTTTAATAGGATAATTTATATAGAGACATTTATATAATTTTCTTATTTCAGGAGAGAGTTGTTTGTTTAATAAAATTTTTGGAGAAATAAAATAAAATATAATTAAAGGGTTATTTTTTTTAATTATAGTAAACAAATCATTTAAATTATAAAAAATATCTAATTTTCTTGAAATTATATATTTGCTCTTTTTTTTAATTTTATTTTTATTATAGGTCACTATTTTAATTATTTTTCTGTTATAATTAAGCAGATCAAACATTCTTTTGCCAAGTCCTTGGCTTGCTCCTAATATGAGAACATTTTTACTAATTTTTTTAATTTGATTTTTTAAAATTGTGTTTGGCATAATTTTTTTTTCTTTTAAAAAAGGTCTAATAACACTTGAAAAATTTGCAAAATAATTTTTTGTTTCAAAATGATTATAAATAACAGGATGTCTCAAATCAGTTTTGTATGAATAAATTAAATTTTTTTTTTTCAATATATTTTTGTTTTGTTTATTAAAAATTTCTATCTTTCTTATCAAAGAGTTTTTGCCAGGAAAATTCATACCAACATATTTAGAAATTATGTTTAGTATCTCTGATAAAGATTGTTTTTTTGAAATTATTTTTTTTTTGTTAACTAGCTTTGTAATTTTATCTATTTTTAAATTTTTATTTTCATTATTTAATACAATTTTTATTTCAGATAAAACAATTCCATTTTGAAATAAATAATAAATATTTTTTTTTTTTAAAATTTTAATTTTATGATTGTATTTAAAGTATTTTAGGAAAGTAATGATTAATGAAAAATTTTTTGCTTTAGATAATTTTTTATCTAATTTTAATAATTTTAAAAATTTGGTAACAACGTAACACCCATGACAAATTTTTTCTCCAAATATAGAATTATATCCAACAAGATTATCTAAATGTACCTTGTTATAATCTCCACTTATTTTTGAGTACTTTATTCCTTCTTTTTCGGAAATTAAAAAATTCATAATTAAAATTAAAATTATTTTTTTTTTATGTAATTTATTATCTGATTTATTGATGTAATTTTTGATAAGTCTTTAGGTTTAAATCTCAATTTAAAAACTTTTTCCATTTCCAATAATAAATTAAAATTTCCTAATGAGTCCCACTCCTTAAAATCACCAATTTTTAATTTAAAAATATTTTTTTTATTAAATTTTTTTTTAAAAACCTTTTGTAATACTTCCGCTATTTTGTTTGAAATATCTTTTTCTTTCATTTTTTTATTTTATTCCTTTGAAAATTTCCAATTTTCCTATTTTATCTTTTGTTATATCAAAAGTGAAAATATTTTTTGTTTCAAAATTATCTTGATATTTGTTGTTTATTTTTAATTTATCTGTTTTGTGATTATATAATTTGAAATTATTTTTTTTAATAAAATCTAATGCAATTTGATTTTTATTTGATTTCCTGTACTCTAAAATAATGTTTCTACCACCTAAATTCTGTACTTGTTTAAAGATTTTATTAAACATCCAATTTTCAAGATACCTTCCAAAAACTCTGCAACTCAACATCAGGTTATCGACTAAATAAGATTCATGATTTAATTTTTTCACTATGTAGAGACCTGTCAAACCATGATCCCCAAAATCATCCTCCAAATTTGTTAATTCAAGAATATAGTCTTTGTCTTTTATTTTTTTTGACAAATCAAACTGAGTATATCTTATATTTCTTAAATTAAATTGATTAGTTTTTAAGCATAATTGTTCCGCTCTCGATATATTGCTTAAATTGATTTTTACTAATTTTGGTTTCAATCTTATAGATTTTAAATACTTTATTTCATCAAAATTTTCAGATTTTTTCTTAACAAATTTAGACATAAGAACATACTGCTTCTTTTTTTTAAGATCTTCTTTTGTCGTTAAGAATTTGAAAAATTCGTAACTTTCGTTTAATTGTTTTGGCCAGTTCGAAACATCATCATCCACATCTATTACATTAACTTCTGGTAAACTTTTTTTAACAATATTTCTCTCCATTGGATTGTCATCCCAAAAAACAAAACTTTGTAGACCCAAGTTTAGCTCTTTTGAAATTTCTAAAATATTTTCTGCTTTATTTTTCCAATTAATTTTTGCGACAGTAATATCTTTTTTATTTAAAACCATATTCTTATGCTTTTTAAATACTTCCCAGACATCTTTTTCATTATTTTTGCTACACAAGCATAAAATTGTTCCCTCATTAGATATTTTTTTTGCTATTTTTTGAAAATCAACAAACGCCATTCCAATACCATCCTGACCTAGTTCAATGTTGTTTAGTCCATCCTCGCCAATTACACCTCCCCATAGAGTGTTATCGCAGTCTAGCACCAAAACTTTTGCTGGAGGGGTATAGAATCTGTAGATAATTTTGTTTAATGAATTTGCTAATAAATCTAAACCATCAGTGGAAAGTCTACATTTTGCAAAATACCAATTTCTATAATCATAGCTATTATTTGTACCTATTTTAAATAATAAATTGTTTAAATTTAAAAAATAAAAATTCGAATATTTTTTTTTTAATTTTTCTAATTTTTGAATAATCAGATTTTTATTATCAGAATTATCAGTTGATTTTGAAAATTTGACGAAATTATCTGATATTTCACTTGAAAAAGATAAAATAAACTGCCTATCACAATTTTTTAATCTATTTTCAATTAATCTAAATATATGTTTAAACTTATTCATGATAAATTTTTTTGAATTAAATTTGTCTTTATCTTGAATAATATCCTCAAAAAAAACTACAAAACATACAATTTGATTATAATTATTTGTTGAAAATATTTCTTTATAATCGCCTATCTCTGTAAATTTACACTTATATCTTTTATTCAATTCATCCCATGAGCTATTGTGTGGGATTAAAAATGAAGTTGATCCAATTAAAATGTTATTTTTAGTGATTGTCATATTTTTTATTTAAAAGATATTTTGAGTGATTTAATGCTAAAGCACAAATAGTCATTGTGGGATTTACACTCCCAGAAGTTGGAAAAATTGAGGAAGAACAACAATAAATGTTTTTAATACCATTTAATTTTAGGTTTTTATTTATAATTTTTGGATAACATAAACCACCCATATGGTGTGAGGCACCCTCTAATTTTCCTTGCAAATTACTGAATTTTTTAACATTTTCTTTTTTTGGGCTTTCACTAAAATAATTATAGATTTTTTTAAGCAAAAAATTAACGGAATTTATTTCTTCTTGGTTTATTTTCAATTTGCAAATTACTTTTTCATTTTTGTCAATTTCAATTCTATTATTATAATTTGGTTTCATTTCTAAAAATATTTTCATCAAATAAATTTCTTTGTTTGTAAAATTAATTAATTTGTTAAATTTAAAATTCAAGGTATTATCTAAAATATTAAGTAATGGTGATAACTTTTTATTTTGTTTTTCAAATCTAACATAGCTATTCATATAATTATTTTGACTCTGATCTTTTTTGCTTAATGAAATACCATAGTAAGAAATTTTATCATTTTTAACTTCAAGTTTAATTTGATCTATGATTTTTTTCTTAGGATAGGACAAATAACCTACATAACATTTTGGATGATCCATAAAATATTTTCCAACATATTTTTTATTTTTTAAATTTTTTAACATTCCTTTTTTTAAAGATTTTAAGATAAGTTTTATTGACTCAATTCCACCATTACAAAGAGTAACGTTTTTTACATTTATAATTTTTTTTTTTGACTTAAATGAAATATATAGTTGTATTGATTTTTTTTTTTCATCCACATAATCTACATTTGCATTAAAAAGTATATCATAAGAATTAGCTGTGTGAAAAAATTTAAAATTTTTAGGTTTTTTATTGGCAATAAATTTTCTTGTTGTAAATGGAATTTTTAAATTAATTTTATTTAAATTTTTAAAATCAAAACCAAATTTTTTATCTATATTTTTATAAAGTTTTAATAATTTTATATGATTTAAAGGCCAAATATTATGTTTAGTCTGTCTATTTATTAATTCAAAGTTTTCATAATAAGAACTAATGTTTGACCAATCTTGACTGGTGCCACCTACAGCAAATGTTCTAGATTTCTCTTTTATTTTTAAATTTATGGAATTAATTTTTTCATATTTTTTTTCAAAAAAATTTCCTTTTTCAATTATTAAAATTTTCTTTTTTTTTTTTAATAGTTCATAAAGTAAAACTGTTGCCGCTGGACCTGATCCAATTATAACATAATCGTATTTTTCGAAATTTAATTTATCAAATTCTTTTTTTTTTATTTTGTCAAAATTAAATTTCATTTTTAAAAATTTTTTTTAATTTTAATAATATAAAGTGAAGTGAGTTTTTTTTAATCCAATTTAAATCAATAAAATATAAATCTGACAAAAAAGATTTTGTTATGACATTTTCGTTAGGATTATATTTATTATCATACCATATTGGCCAATTATATTTTATTATTGGATATACTAAGTCCTCTTTTTTATTTATAAAAAAAGGCAATCCATAATGAAAACCTGATGTTTTATTTTTATCAAATTTTGGACACTTGATAAAATTTATTGTTTCTAAATATTTATAGATTTTGTCAAATTTATTTATTAACTCCTTGTTTCTACCTTCTAATTTTTTTAAGTCATTTAGAGCTAGTAACGATGCAATAGGATGCATTCTTAATTTTATATCATCTGAAACACCAGTAAATTTGATTGAATATTTATTTTCTTTATGATTTGGATGATGAAAGTTTATCATTCTCTTATAATATTCTTCATTATCTGTTAAAACCAATCCACCTTCTCCACCTGATATAGCTTTATTACCTTGCATACTAAAAAAGGCTATATCACAAAAATTATTAATATTTTTGCCATCTATTTTTAACCCATGTACATGACTACAATCAAATATCATTTTTGTTTGCTCATTTTTAATAGAATTAAAGTTTTTAAAATCTGAAAAAAAACCAAATGGATGAGTAACTATAATTAAATGAATATCTTTAATATTATTTTTAATATTTATAGGTTGAAAATTTTCATCTATTTCATAAAAAATAATTTCTAAATCTTGATTGCTTAAAATTTTTATAATAGAAGGAAAAGTCATTGAAGAAATTAGAACTTTGCTTTTCGGTTTTAAATTTAAAGATTTAAGAGCTGCATAAAATGCAGCACTACCACTAGAAAATGTCAATGTATAATTTGCTTTAAAATAATTTTTAGCTTTTTTTTCGAATATATTTAAATATTTTGGATATTTTGAATAATTTTTGGTTAGTATTACATAAAATATTTTAATTGCTGTAATTACATTTAGATTTTTAATTATATAAAATAATTTATAAAATAAATTCATGATTAAAATTTAAATTGATGAAAAACCACCATCAATAATTAAATTTGATCCATTTATATAACTTGAAGAAGTTGATGCTAAATATAATATTGCAGATGAAACTTCTTCAGGTTTACCAAGTCTTTTAGATGGACAAATTTTTGAATATTTAATTTTAAATTTTTTGCTCATTTTTTTATCTTCTATCCCTCCGGGTGAGATGCAATTAACTCTTATATTATATCTTGCGTAATAGGCACACATTTGTCTTACAAAATTTATAAGAGATCCTTTAATGATAGAATAGGTCAGATTCTCAGATTTTCCTGTTCCCGAATATAAAAACTGATTTTGGCCTAGAAAACCATAAATAGATGATAATAATATTATTGATCCATTAATTTTCTTTTTTTTCATATAATCAGCGATTTTTTTAGTAAATAGAAAGTAAGAGTTAAAATGATATTCAGTATTCTTAGTAAATGATAAAACATTAAAATTTTTAAAATCGTTTTTTACCCAGTCATCAGTTTTTGGGTAAGAACAATTTACAATTACGTCTGGGGAAAATGACTTTAATACTTTTTCACTTACATTCTTAAAAAAATCCTTATTCGTACAATCTATCTTATGAAATTTATAATTTTTTTTTTTTTTAACATTATCTACTAAGTCTATATTTATTACAATTGCTCCATTTTTGATCAAATCTAAGCTAGTTCTTTTACCAATTAATCCTGAACCACCGATAATCAATACTTTTTTATTTTTTACAGTATGCATTTTTAATTATATTATTTTTAATATTTTATTACCATCACTCATAGTACATAAATAATTATAATTTTCTTTAAATATATATTTATACATAAGTTCAATAGTATTTTTTTGATTTACGCTTTTGAATTTAATTTTTTTTGTATTATTTTTACTTTTTATTTCTAAAAAACCTTTATTTAAATCTCCATATAAACTAAATGTGTTGCCATCTATTATGATTATCCTCTTTTCAACTCTTGAAGCGTAACTTAGCGTTAAGTTCAAAATTAAATTATTAGTTGTTTTTCCAATAAGATTAAAAACATCATCTGATTTAATTTTTAAATTTGAAATTTTAGCAGATTTTCTAAAAATAACTTTAATTTCACCTAATAACCATGTCAAATAATCTAATTCATGACTTAAATCCAAAGAAACACCACCACCAAATTTTCTTGATGCACTGTAAGTTTTTTTATAATTTTTTTTTCTCCAATCTGGCAAATAAGACATACAGAAACTTTTAGCAAAAAATACTTTTTTACCTTTTAAGAAATGTTTAAGAAATTGTATTACAGGATGAAATCTTAAGTTGTAAGCAACAAATATTTTATTTTTATTATTTAAATTTTTTTTAAAATTTAAATATTTATTGAACAAAGGTTTTTCTACTAATACTATTTTTTTTTTTAACTTTTTATCAATATCTTTTAAATATTTTAAATGTGTATATGTCGGGGATGCGACAACAACTAAATCTGGATTGTGTTCCTTCAAATTATAATTAGAATATTCTTTATCAGAGTTTATTATTTTAATTTTGATATTTTTTCTTAATTTATTTATTATAGACTTATGTTTTCTTCCTATGGAACCATTTCCTAACAATAATATATTCCTTATTTTACTATTTAAGTTAGTCAATTGATTTTATTATTTTTGAAACTTTTATATAAATTAGTTAATTTTTTCAAGCCAGTTGGTTTAGCAAATATTTTTGGAACTAAAGCATTGTAATCAAAAAGATTATACCCCTGCTCTTCCAAATAAAGAAAATTTGATTGTTTTAAATGATTAGGTGTAGTAACAAAATTTAAAAACAACATATCTCTAAAGTTTCCTTCTGTTGGTTCACCTGCTTTATGTATTAGTTCAGTAGTATTACAAAAAAATATATCTCCCTTATTTCCAGTATTAATGTAAACATAGTCATCAGGAGTAGTTAGGTTTTTTAGATAATCATTTCTTGATTTATATTTATGAAACTTTACAAAATCTTTAGATTTATTTTTTTTGATTAGGTGCATAGGTCCATTAGATAAAGTTACATCATGTAAATTAATAAAAATTTTGAACAAATTATATGTATAAGCATCATTATGATAATAATTACTGTATGCCTCTTTACTATGATCTTTGATGGGATAATTTCTTGATATTCCAGCCCAGGCTAAAGACACTCTTGAATTATAATAATTTTCAAAATCTAATAAATATTTATGTAAATCTTGATTTATAATTTTCTTAATAATCGATTTTATATTTTCATTAATTTCATATCTTAAGAATTTTTGACCCATATTTGTCCTTTGTAATTCTAAATCTTTATTTATTTGATTTATCAATTCATTTTTTAAAGAACCTAATTTGCCAAAGGAATCATCGAAAATCTTTTTCTTAAAATTCTTATTACAAATATTTAATTTATAAAAAATAGAGAAAATATTATAAGTTAATAGATTTTGATTTTTAAATATATAAATAGATAGACGATTGTTAATCTGATCTATAATAAAAGTTATAACTTTTTTAAATGACATAAAATGAAAACCATTTTTTATCCAGAAATTCAAGCATTACGTGCAATCGCAGTTATATCAATATTTTTATATCATTTACAATTAAATTTTTTTAAGGGTGGTTTTGTTGGTGTAGATATATTTTTTGTCATTAGTGGTTTTTTAATAACAAGAATCTTATTAGAAAAAAAAATTACTTTATTTAATTTTTATATTTCAAGATTAAAAAGAATTACTCCTACTTTATTATTTACAGTTATAATAGTTTTTGTTTTTATAACTATAATTTTTCTACCAGAACATATAAACCATTTTTATAGCTCTGTTAAATATACGCTTTTATTTTGCTCAAATATTTTTTTTTGGCTCAAGAGTGCAAATTATTTTGATATAAATAGTTACTTTCAGCCATTATTACATACATGGTCACTTTCATTGGAAATGCAATTTTATTTAATTATGCCGTTTTTTATTTTTTTTTTAAAAAAATTATCAAATAAAAATTTTATATTTTTTTCTTTATTAATAATTATTTCAAGTCTTATTTTATCAATATTATTTATTGGAAGAGAGCAAAGCTTTTATTTTTTGCCATTTAGATTATGCGAATTTTTTGTAGGAACTTTAGCTTACTATTTTAAAAAGCAAAATTTAAGATTTAAGTATAACGATCAATTTTTTTTCTTTAATTTAATAATATTGTTTTACCTTATTTTAAATATAAATAATTTGAATTTTCCAGGAATTAAAGGGGTGCTTATTTCATCCTTTGTAGGTTTTTTAATTTTACTAGATGTGCCTAAAAATTTAAGTTTAATAATTAAATCTAGAATTTTTCAATTTGTAGGGTTAATCAGTTATTCTTTATTTCTGATACATTGGCCAGTTATTGTTATCTATAAATATTTAATTATATCTGATTTTAGATTTCAAGATTATTTTTATATTTCTATAATTACTTTATCACTTTCAACCTTATCTTATTTTTTAATAGAAAAAAATTTTCAAAAACTTAACAATTTACAATTTAAAAAGATATTTATAATTTATCCTTCCTTGTTTTTAATTTTTATAATTATTTCAAATTTAGCAGCAAAAGATTTAAATAAATTTAATTTCTTTATGAATGATGAAAAACAAAAAACTTTTGATAAACTAAAAAAATATAGTCAAGACAGAAAAAAATTCCTGCAAAAGCTAGATGATCGTAATAATGAAGAATTATTTTATAATTCATCTGTAATTTTTGGTGATAGTCACGCGACAGATATTTTTTTAGGAATTAAACAAAATAAAAACAATCAAAATTACTATTATGTCTCAAATAATCTTGATTGTTTTCAAATTTTATCTGAAAAGAAAAAAATTCATTTTTTTGAAACAATTCAAGAATATTTATTCTCAAAAAAACCAGTAAGTATGTACATTTATAATTCATGTTTATCACAGATAATAAAATTAGAAAAATTGTTAAAAACTCAAAAAATTGAATATGTAATTATATCAATGAAGTGGAATGAAAATGAACTAAAATATATTAAATATATATTAGATATAATACAAAAATATAACACAAAAATAATTTTGATTTCAAAAAGAATAGAAATTCCTAATATTGGAATGGCGGTATTAAAGAATGAAAATATTCAAGAATTAAATAATTATATTAATCAAAATATTAAAAGATTTAATGATATCAATAATCAACTTAAAAAATTAGATAATCAAAAAGATATTAAATTTTTTGATTTAAATGAATACATATGTGATAACCATCTACAAAATTGTAATTTTGTTGACCAGAATGAATTTAAATATTTAGATTATAGTCATTTTACTTTAAATTTTAGTAAAATTTTAATGAAAAAAAGTTTAATTAAAATTAAATGAATTTAGAAATATTTATTAAAAATAATAAAGAAAAAAAATATTTAAATTACACCATAGATAAAAAATTCGCTATTTTATTTGATGATGAAAAAATTTTTTTATTTAAACAAATAGGAAATAATTTTAAAAAAAAAAATTACTATTTAGATTTTCATTTTAATGATAACGACAAATTCAAAAAATGGAATAAAATTAATCAAAAAATTATAAAAGAAAAATCTTCTCCCAATCTGCTTTATATGACTAGTGAAGTAATTTTATAATTTATGAAAAATTATTTTTCTATACTTTTTATAAAACATAAAAACCAAATAAAAGAAGGTGGACATAAAGTACTTATTTTAAAAATTAAAAATCTATTTAAAAAATCATACAAAATATTTAATTATTTGTTTGCATTTTTAATTTTTTTTCTTCAGTTTGTATTGTCACCCATAATTTTAATTAGAATTGGTAGATTGAGAAATGATAAATTTGGACATATTACTCTCGAAATTGAAAATTATTTAAATGAGATAGAAAATAAAATTAATTGCCCTAAAAAAAAATTTTATGATTTTTTTTATAAAGATTCATTTGTTTCGAATCATTATTATATTTATATGAGATCTAGAAATTTAAATATTCTACCAAATTTTATATTTAAAGAGTTGTATGAAATTAATCTTTTTTTTAATACAAACTATATTTGTAAGCCATACATAGCTGACAGAGATATATTTAATCTTTTAGACAAAACAAATCCAAAAATTATTTTTTCAAATAAAGAAAATGAAATTGGTAAAAAATTTTTAAATGATTTAGGTATTAGCAATAAAAAATATGTTTGTTTAATAGTTAGAGATAACTCTTATTTTGGATATAAACCTTTTTCAGATTACAGAAATGCTAATGTGAATAATTTTATTAAGGCAATACAATATCTTAATTCGAAAGATATATTTGTAATCAGAATGGGTGCCAAAAAATGTCCAACTGTAAATTATCAGAGTAAAAATTTTTTTGACTATGCAAACAGCAAATTAAGATCTGAATTTTTAGACATATATTTGGGTTCAAATTGTCTATTTTCATTAGGCACTTCAACAGGATTTGATGGAATACCTATTTCTTCAAGAAAACCAGCAATCATTACAAATTATGTACCTATAGGTTACTTTCCTAGTTGGACATCAAAACAAATAGTTATTTTTAAACACCATTTAAACTCTAAAACAAAAGAAAGAATTAGTTTAGAAAGTATTATTCAAAATGGATTAGCTCTTAATTTAGATGGAAAAGAATTTGATCATAAGGGTATTTTTTTAGAGGAAAATAGTGAAGATGAAATTTTAGATGCTACGGTAGAAATGTACGAACGATTAAACAACAATTGGGTAAAAAAAGATGATGAGGAAAAATTATCATATGAATTTTTAAAATTATATCCAAATGATATTCTAGACAGAGGTGGTAAGAAACTTCATGGAAAAATTAAATCAAAAATAGGTTATTGCTTTTTAAAAAAAAATAAATATTTTTTAAATAAAAATTAGTTTAACTTATTCTTTTTTGAGATTGAAAAAATTCTTTCCAATTGCCTGTGTCATGAATTTTCTTGCTAGAAACATTGTATGTGCCAATCTTAAGAGTTTTCTTAGCAATTTGTAATAATTCATTTATATCCATCTTTTGATTCTTTTTTAAAATATCAAAAATTTTTTTTGAAAAAACATACAATCCAACATTAAAATAAAACGAATAAGTCGGTTTTTCTAGAATATGTTGAAATAAATTTTTATTTTGTACTACTATTCCGTATGGAACTTTAACTTTTAATCTTGATGTCACAATCGTAATGTCATTTTTTTTACTTAAATGATGTTTATAAATTTTATTATAGCTGTAATCTATCAAAGTATCACAATTAGTTAAAAAAAAGTTTGAATTTATCTTTGGTCTTAAAATTGCAATACCGCCAACTGTTCCTAAGGGTTTTTTTTCTTCTGTGAAAAAAACTTTATATTTCTCTTTTTGTTCTTTAAAAAAAGCCTTAATAATTTCTGACTTATAATTTATAGAAATAAAAAATTTCATCACACCATATTTTGCGAACTGGTCTATAATTCTTAAAACCATTGCCTTACCATTTAAAGGAATTAATGGTTTTGGCAATATTTGAGTGAATGGTTTTAATCTCGTTCCTTTTCCTCCAGCCATAATAATTAATGGTATTTTAATTTTTTCTAACTTTTTTTTTCTTTTTGGTTTTAATAAATCATTTAACCATACAATTTTAATTATTTTCTTTTTTTCATCTACAACAGGTAAAGTATCCAAAGTGAATTTTAATAATATTCTTCTAGCTTTATTATCACTATATTTTTTCTGAAATAAAAATTTTGGTTTTTTGTTAAAAATATTCTTTATATTACTATTTAATTTTTTTTTTTTTATAAGTGCTCTTCTTGCGTCACCCTCTGTTATTATTCCTATTAAAATATTTTTTTTTACAACTATTAATGTCTTTCTTCCAGTATAATTAAATTTTTTTAATAATTCTTGAATAGATATATTCTCATTAACAAATAACTTTTTATTTGATATTTTCATATTTTAATATTTAAATCCTTAAATTCTTTAAAAGTTTGATTTTCTGTTAAGTCTAACTTTTCTATGATTTTAATAATTTTAATTGATGAATTAAAAATAAAAAATGGATTATTTTTTTTAAATTTTTTATTTAACATTTTATAAATATTGTTATAAATATTTTTCTTTGAAAAACTAGTTTGTACTATACTTTTAGAAAATACTCTTCCCTTTTGGCGCAAACCGATGTTTATAGTTGGAATTCCAAAAGATGGTGCCTCCAAAATTCCACTTGATGAGTTACCTATAATTAAATCACACTGTTTAAGAAGCGAAATGTAATTAAAAAAACCTAAACTTTTAAAAAAATATGCATTTTTATTTATATTACAAAAAGTTTTAATTTTATTATTTATTATATCTGAAAAAGAGTCAGGGTTAGCTTGTGTAAAAATTAAATTTGTATTTTCAAATTTTTTTAAAACATTTAAAGATAAATTCAATTTTCTTTGAATTTCATTGATGTTTCTATCAAACGAGTTAAATGTTATTAAAAAGTTTCTTTTATTTAATTTTAATTTTAATTTTTTTTCTATCTGTTTTTTATTTAAATATTTTGTTTTCATTATCCTTTCTGCACCAAGCCCTCCCACTACAAAAATATTTTTTTTATTTTCACCTAACTGGATTAATCTTTTTTTATAATTAACATGAGATACAAAATGAAAGTTAGCTAGTTTAGTTATTGAGTGTCTTATACTGTCATCTTTTGAGCCATATGTTTTTTCACCACCATGAAAATGAGCTATTTTAATGTTATTAAGATAAGCTGAAATAACTGATGCTAAAATTTCAAATCTGTCGCCCAAAATTATAATTAAATTTGGTTTCTTTAATGAAATTATTTTGTTTGTTTTTTTTACAACCTCAGAAAAATAATTGGTTAAGTCAATATCTTTTGAAGAAAATATTTTTTTTTTCATTTGAATAATATTTCTTATTTTATCTGCTTTTATTTCAGAAAAAGTTTTGCCGAATTCTTTACTATTATGTTGGCTTAAGGCCAGTACATTAGTTTGAAATTTTTTATTATTTTGAATTTTTTTTATTAGACCAGATAATAGTCCAAAATCTGCTCTATTGCCTGTGATAAATAAAATTTTTTTCTTATTTAATTTTATCATTTGGCAAAAAATTAAATTTTGATTTTGTTCCTATGACATCAAACCATTTACTAGATGAAATTCCTACATCTGGTCGTTTTGTTACTAAATTTTTTAATGAAAATTTTTCGCCAACTTTTATTAGCTTTTTTGCATATATTGATTTGCGAATTACTTTTTTAATTTTTTTTTCATCTTTATAAATCAATCTTTCTTTATTTTTATAACCAATCATTAATTCTAATTTTTTGATATTTTTAATTAATAAGGTTAATTCTTTTGGATTAATACTAGCTTTATGATCTGGACCTTTAAGTTTTTTATTTAATGTAAAATGTTTTTCTACAACCTCAGCACCCATTGCAATTGCATACAAGGGAATATTTAAGTCTTTCGTATGATCTGACAAGCCTACTTTAATCTTAAGTTTTTTTCTCAAAAAAACAAGTGAGCCAAGATTTATTTTTTCAATTGGTGTTGGGTACAAAGATACACAATGTAATAAAATTAATTTTTTTGAATTAATTTTAAATTTGAGAATTTTTAAAGCATTCTTTATTTCTTTTAAGGAGCTTGCTCCAGTTGATAAGATAATTTTTTTTTTTGTTTTATTGATTTTTTTTAAAAGAGGCACATTAGTAATCTCTCCTGATGGTATTTTAATATATTTTGTGTTTAAACTATTATCTAAATCAAAAGATTCTTCGTCAAAAACGGAGAGTAAAAAATTAATTTTCTTTTTTACACTATATTTGTATAATTTTTTTATTTCTTGTTTATTTAATGATAATCTTTTTAACATCTTATATTGATTTTCTTTAATTCTAGAATTTTTTTTCTGATAATCTGCTTTTGTAGCTGTTGGTGTTATCATTTTTTCAATATTGTAAAATTGGAATTTTATAAATTCTGCGCCAGCCATTTTAGCTGCATCGATTAATTTCTTGGCTAAATTTAAATTACCATTATGGTTTACTCCAGCCTCTACTATTAAAATTGATTTCATTTTTTATTCATTATATGCCAACTACTCGGCAAACAAATTAAACTTTTTTCAACAATTATTGAATTAGATTCTTTATTAAATTTATATTTTTTAAAATGTGGAATTTTGGTCATAATTTTCCAACCTGGCCTAACATTGAAATTATTTTTAATACATGTTTTGACAATACTGTCTATTAAATTATGTGAAGATTTTTTCAGCCATAAAGATACTAACCAATTATTTGAATTTTCTGAAATTGGTTCTACAATTTTAAAATTTTCATTGTTTAAAAATTCTTTATAATATGCATTAAAAAGTTCCTTTTTTTTCTTTTTAATAAAACTAATATTATTTAACTGGCTTATCCCTAGCGCAGCGTTTAAGCCTGGCATTCTAAAATTATATCCTAATTCTTTATAGTCCCAGAATGAATTTTTGGTTTTCGCAATTGTTGCTATTAACATAAATTTATCAAATAATTTTTTATCGTTTGTTATTGCGGCTCCTCCACCACCTGTTGTAATAATTTTATTTCCGTTAAAACTTAAAACTCCAATATCTCCAAAAGTTCCAAGATGTTTTGATTTATAAAACGAACCTAGTGCTTCAGATGCATCCTCTATAATTTTTAAATTATATTTTTTAGCAATATTTATTATTGGTTCTATCCTGCACGGATTTCCATAAACATGTGTCACTACAACCGCTTTAATTTGTTTTTTAGTTTTTTTATTAAAGGTTTTTTTATTTTTAGTGAAGCAACTTTGCTCTAAGAATTCTTTAAATTTAAATGGATCTAATCCATATGTTTCTAACTCTACATCAATAAAAATAGGTTTTGCATTGCAATACAAAACAGCATTTGCAGGTGCTATATAATTGTAATTTGGTATTACAATTTCATCATTCGATTTTACACCAATCGCTAATAAAGATAAATGCAATGCTGAAGTACCATTTATCGTTGCTACACTGTATTTGGCCCTGGTATAGGAGCATAATTTTTTTTCAAATTTTTTTACATATTGGCTATGGGAAGATACCTGTGTAGTTTTCAGACATTTTTCTATACTTTTAAAATCTTCATTAAAGAAATAGGGCTCATGTAAAAAAACTTTTTTATTTCCTGATATTTTCTTTATACCGTTTAATATATCTTTAATAATTATTTTATTTGTCATTTTTATTGAATAAAAATTCAGCAATTTTAAAATCTAATTTACTATCAATATCTATAGATCTTTCGTTGGGCATTTCATAAAAAATTGTTTTGTGCATAAAAACAGATTTACAACTTAACAAATATTTTCGTCTCCAAATATAAATTGAAGCATTCAAATCAAAAATATTTTTTACCTGTTGTCTCCTTTTAATTTTTGATTTGATAACTGGATAAGCCTTTCCTTTAAAAACTTTAGCTTGATTAAAATAAGGATTTTTTTTTGCGGGAGTTCCAGTAATTAAGTTTGATGAATTTTCGTTTTTTATAAAAACCTTAATACAATCTTTAATATCTTTTATTTTTCTTAAAGGAGACGTAACATCTAAATCTACTATGTAATCAAATTTTTTTTTAAAATATTTCTCCGACTCTATATGAGCGTGCTTTATAGCATCTAATTTTGAAACTAAATCGTTTGCAAGTTTTTTTGGTCTATTAATTATAAAATCTACATTATTTATTTTTAACAATTTTTTTTTATTTAAATCAGTTGAAAGCACTATTTTATCAAATAACTTTATTTTTTTTGACTGTGAGATTGTAATATTAGTTAAATTTGAATTTAAAAATTTTTTAAAATTTTTATTTTTAATTTCTTTCGAATTTTGTCTTACACAAATTGTACACAAAAAATTTGACATAATTTTATTTTTTTTTTGACTAATACATGTAAATATTAGTTTCAAGAATTTTACATCTAATGATAATAGTAATACCTATAGAAACCAAAATTAGAGAATTTTTACCAAAATTATATTTAACTTATGAAATTATAAAAAATACTGATGCAAAGGTTCTTTTTGCGGGACAAAGATTTCTAAGTAATAGAATTAAAGAATTTAAAGACGTAATTTATTTAGATAAAAACACACACCACAGTAGACTTCTTAAAAATTCGTATAACTTAAAAAATAACATTGTATGCATGCTTGATGAGGAAGGTCCAATTTCATTTTATGATAAAGATACTATTCATATTAGATTTAATAAAAAAATTAAAAGAATTGTTAATAATATTTTTTTATGGGGAAAAAAAGATTTAAAGAACCTGCAAATAAATAATTTTAAAAAAAAAGATATCTTTGTTTATGGTCATCCAAAGTTTGACCTTTTAAGTAAAAAAAATGTAAAAATATTTGATGATCAAGTAAAAAAAATAAAAAGAAAATATAAAAAATTTATTTTCTTTCCAGCAAGTTTTGATGATAATCCAGACAAAAAACTAAAAAATATAATCAAGTCTCAATTCAAAACATATTTTAGGGATTTACCAGCTGATAAAATAAATAAAAAAATAAAGCAAAATATTAAATTAAGAAAAATTTCTAAAAAAAACTATGATAAAATTGTAATGCTATTGATTAAAATTGCCAAAGAAAACCCTCATATAAACATCGTTTTCAGAAAGCATCCTCATGAAGACCAGAAAAAGACATTTTTAAGATTCAAGGGTAAACCTAACAATCTTCATATAGTTTATAAATATAATGTTACCCCGTGGATAATAGCATCGACAGTATATTTGCACTCTGGCTGCACAACATCACTTGAGGCTGCAATTTTGAAAAAAAAAATTTTTATGTACAAACCAATAATGGATAAATCAATTAGAGAAAGAGAACTATCAAAAATTAGTAAATTTTTTTCGGATGAAAGAAAATTGATTATTGAAATAAATAAAAATCTTAAATCAAATAAATCTTCAAATCATAATAAAATTAAAAGTTTAATATATAATAATAACTCAAAAAATTTATTCTATAAATCCTTTATTAAATATATTAATACATATAAAAATTTAAATTCGGAAATTATTTTTCATAAAAAATTGGGAAAGTTTGAAGAAATAATATTTGAATTAGAAAAATTTATTTTAAAAATTTTATCTTTTACTAAAAATTTAATTTTAAACACTATATTTGCTCAATATCTTCCTGAAAAATATTCTTTTTCAAAAAAAAATACCCTGAACAAGTTAGGAAATTTAAATCGTAAAGAAATTAAAAATCTTTTAACAATATTTGAAAAAAATAATAAAAAAATTAATATAAAAATAAAAAAAATAAGTAATGGAGTTTATTTAATAAATAAATAAATTAACTTAGTAATTTAGTCTGTGGTGAATTTTTAAGTCTTAATTTATTCTTATCCAACACTTCATCTATAAAGACCTCTAAAGTACTGTCTAATTCTTTAAGTTTAATTTCGGTTTCTAACAAGATATTTTTTTTTAATTGTAAAAGTCTAAATTCATCATTTACAGCTAAATTAACTCTAAAATTACTATCTATTGATTGAACCACAAAACTATCATCTTTCATAAAATTATTTTTTTTTATTTGTTTTAATTTCAATTCTATTTTATTAATTTTTTCTTCATAAGGGAGGTTTACCCAATCATATGATTTTTTAAAATAATTTTTATTTATTCCAAATTCAATTGAATTCTTAATTCTATATTCCTCAAAAATTTCCCTTACAATTTGATTTAAATAATCAAAATATCTACCTCCATGAAATGGCAAGATTATACCTTGTTTAATTAATTTGTTACTTAAAATTCTAATTTTTTCTTCTAAATATATAACTGAATGATCTGAAACTTCTTGAATACTTTTATTTAAACAAATATCAAAAAATATATTTATCAATTTTTTTAATTCTTCATTATCTTTACAGTCATGAAGTAGTTTTGTTACAATTTTATTTTCAATTAAAAAGGTTAACTTATATTTTTCTAATTTTCCAAAATAAATATTTTCGGAATTTATAGATTTTTCAGAGAAATAATCATTACACTTGATATTTTTTAAATTATTTAGATATTCCTTTTCTATATTGTTTTTAGATATAAATTTTTCAATTTCATTTTTTTCATCTATTATTTCAATTTTTTGTTTATAATTTTTAGTAGAATTATTTTTCTTAAAATCATTATAAAATTTTTTATCTATTTTAATTTCAAATTGAATTTTTGCTTGACTTTTTTTATATTTACACAAACTTATAATATTCAAAAAATTTTTTATTTGGTCTAAAGATTGTTGATCAAATAGATCTTCATTGAAATGTACAGTGAAATCTAGATTATTAGCTTCGTAAAGTGCATCGATTAAATTATAAAAACTTTTTAATGAATTTGTTCCAGGAACCCAAAATTTCAAAAACTCCGTTTCGCTTCCAAAACCTCTTAGGTTATCAAGTAGATTCTCATCATAATTGTAAATTAAATCACTAAAATCAATTTTAATCATTCAATCATTTCAGCGCTTAACTCGCTCTCAACGAGTCTTGGACTCATATCATGTATTGCTCTTCCAAACTCTAGTTTTGGAATTACTTTCTGTTTTTCATCTATTTTTACACTACATAAAACTGGAAACTTAGAATTTAAAATTTCCTTTAATCTTGCTCCCATTTCATTATGGTTATTCATTTCAACTGTTTTAATTCCGTAGGCATTTGCAATTTTTACTAAATCAGGCATTGCTAAACCTGATTTACCATCTACCCCAACTCTTCTTGAATTTAGCCATGTGTCTTGAGTTTGTTTAATTAAACCATATCCATTATTACTTAAAACAAATATTTTAACAGGTAGTTTAAAATGACTTATTGTTGCAAGTTCTTGAATATTCATTTGCATTGAACCATCGCCTATCGTGCATATCACATTTTTGCTTTTATCTGCTAAATAAGCGCCTATAGTTGCCGGCATAGAATATCCCATTGGTGAATGGTTTAGTGCTGTAAAAATTTTTTGATTACTTGGTTCTATTGATTGCATGGCCCAAATTAAATTAGCACTAGAGTCTGGAATTATTACATCATTTTTATTTGTATTTTCAGATAAAGTTTTAAAAAAAACATAAGGATTGCAATTTTTACTTTGTAAATGGTATTTTTCTTGAACTATAGGGTATTTTGTTTTCCATTCTTCAAATTTTTTTATCCATTCTTTATAGTTTTTTTTATTTTTTATCTTAGGAATAATTTTTTTAAAAAAATCTTTCAAGTCTATATTAATTTTTAAATCATATTTTAACCCATTAGTTTTCTTAAACTCGTTATTGTCTATATCCACTACAATTTTTTTAGCATTAGGTGCAAATGAGCCTAGGTTACTTCCTGTTATTTGAGTATTTAATCTACAACCTAATGAAATTAACAGGTCTGCATTTTGAATTGCAAAATTTCCATACCTTGTTGCAGCCACGCCAAAAGTACCTGCATTCAACTTGTTTTTGCTAGAGAATAAATCTATTGTTGCCCATGATGGACTAAAAGGAATTCCTGTTTTGGATATAAACTTATAAAGTTCTTTTTTGGTATTTGATAAATTTATACCATGGCCAACTACTATCAGGGGTCTTTTTGAATTTTTTAATAAGCTAAAAAATTTTTTTTCAAAAGTAATTTTTTTATATATTTTTTTTGGGGGAGAAAAGGATTTAAGTTTTTTTGGATTTATTTCAGCTCTTTGAAGATCGTCTGGCAAATCCATTAGAACTGGTCCTGGTCTACCCTCTTTCGCATAATAAAGCATTTTTTCCAGTTCATATTTAATCATATTTTTATCTTTTAACAAAACTGCATACTTTGTAATTGGCTTTACAATATCTACAACTTCCATTTCTTGAAAACCTATTTGTCTAATATTTTTATTTTGTCTCAGTTGCTTTGTTACCACTGCTCCAACAAAATGAAATGTAGGTATTGAGTCAAAAAAAGAGCATGCTACACCTTGCATAATATTTAAAATCCCTGGACCACTTGTGGTAGCTGTAACACCAATTTTATTTGGACTAAATCTTGAATATGCATCTGCTGCAATAGCAGCGCCTTGTTCATTTTGAGAAGGAATCACTTTTACATCCTTCCTTTTTCCTAGACTATCTAAAACATGAATTATGTTTCCTCCTTGTCCTACAAAAGCATGATCAGCAATCTTTGAGATAAATTCAGCAATGTAATCGGTCAGCTTCATTAAAAAAATAATTAAATAAAATTAATATGTTCTGGAGGCTCTTGATCAGGTTTTTCTAAATTACCTTTACCTTTCATATAATTATCTAATGTTTCATTTACTTTATGCTGCAAGCATAAACTTGCGCACATTTTCTGCGCGTTAAATTTAGGTGAAGATAGATAGTTCATCACCTCCCAATACCTATCAGAATTCCAAATATCTTTAAATCTAGTATCACAGATATTTCCAATATGAAATTTTTTATATTTTTCATTAAATAGACCCCCACATGGCGCAACCAAACCAGAGCCAGACAATTGCAACATAAAAGGAGCTCCATAACATCTTTGGTAAGATCGATTGTTGTTTCCTTTATCCTCAATTTTTGACCATTTAATTACACACTTGTATTCATCGTCTGACATATTTTCTGCCTTTTTTAATAATGGATATAATTTTTCATATGCATGATAATCTACTCCAAGACCACCGTCCTCATTGTCTGAACAGTGTTTAATAATTGCATAGTCTGGTCTCAAATCTTTTCCTAGTTGTGCAAATGGAATTATTTGATCAGCATCCTGGGGCATTAAAACCATTTGCATTCCTAAAGTTACTTTCAGATCGTCTCTTTTCTTAATTTCAACCATATCTTTAATATTTTGACAAACTCTATCAAAGTAGCTTTCTTTAACTCCCATAATTTCTGAATATCTTTTCTTTTCTCCAGCTGAAAAATTTATTCTTAAATAAGTAAGGTAAGGCATTACCTCCTCTAAACGATTTTTTGTTAAAACAAATGCATTTGTGCCTACAGCCATAGAAATTCCTAACTCGTGTCCATACTTGCATGCATCTGTAAAAACAGGAGATATTGTGCTCTCTCCATCTGAGACAAAGCTTATACCTTTCACTCCAATCTCAGCACAATCCTCTAAAAATTCAAAAATGACTTTTTTATTAATTACTTTTCTATCGTTTTCCTGAAACATAGCATAACAAAATCCACAAGAATAATTACAAGCCCTAGTCAATGACATATCAATAGTAATAGGAGCAATTCTCTCTCCTCTTTGCCATGCCTCCACCCTATCCAGGTGCCAGTTGATTTTGGTCCCATCCAATATCAAATTATTATGTTCTTTTGCAAGGTCGCTCATAAACTGTATCCTATAACATAATTGCTTGTAATTGCAATTAAACTCAGATTTTGTTTTTGTCTAATAAATACCAAAGATTTGATATAAAATAAGTTTTCTATAAACTTTTTGAAATCAAAGATACGATTTTAAATTTCATTCAAAAAAAAGTAATTAATTAAATTGGAAATTCTGATAATTTCTAAATTTGATAAATTTTCATTTATAGGTAAAGTCAATATTTTATGACTTTGGGCTTCAGCAATTTTAAAATCACCTTTTTTATATCCAAATTTCTTTGCTGCTGGCTGTAAATGTATTGGAACTGGATAGTGAATAGATGTTTCAACTCCTTTTTTTAATAAAAAGTCTTTTAACTTATCTCTATTTTTTTTTACTTGAATTACAAATGTATGGTAAGTGTGAAAATCTTTATTACCTTCATAAGGTAAATTAATAAAATTCTTATTCAGCAATTTTTTGTAAGTGCTAGCGTTTGATCTTCTTAATTTAATTATTTTTTTTAATGACTTTAATTTAAAGTTTAAAAATGCAGCCTGAAGGTTATCTAATCGAGAGACGTACCCAAAGTTTTTTATTATATTTCTATTTTCCATGCCATGGTTACTTAAACTTTTAATTTTCTTATAAATTTTAAAATTATTTGTAACAATATATCCGCCATCACCCATAGCACCTAAATTTTTGAGAGGATGTGCAGAAAAACATCCAACATCGCCAAAAGATCCGGACATTTTATTATTAAATTTAGATGCTATTGCTTGAGCAGCATCTTCAACAACTTTTAAATTATATTTTTTTGCAATTTTCATAACCTTATCCATTTGTGACATTTTTCCACTTAAATGAACTGGCATTATTACTTTTGTTTTTTTCGTGATAGCTTTTTCAATCTTATCTGGGTCAATGTTTTGATCATCTAAAACATCAACAAATACTGGTTTGGCACCTAAATGAACTATAACTGCTGTTGAGGCTATAAATGAATTTGGGGTTGTAATTACCTCATCACCTCTCTTAACACCAAGCAAATGAAGTGCCAAAGTTAAAGCATCTGTTCCACTATTTAGCGCTACAGCGTATTTTGTCTTACAAAGTTTTGAAATATTTTTTTCAAATTTTAAAATTTCTTCTCCTCCAACGAATTGACCTTGCTCAAGAACTTTTTCAAATATTTTTATTAATCCTTTTTTAGATTTTTTTTTATAACCTAAGTTTACATATGGAATTTTTTTCACTTTTTTTTATAGAAATTTCTTAAAGTTTTAACAATATAATTTAATTCTTTTTTACTTAAATGTTGATCACATGGAAATGATATAATTTTTTTTGCGTGAATGTCAGAAATTTTAAAATCGCCTTTTTTATGACCAAGAAACTTATAAGCTTTCTGTCGATAAATAGGAATTGGATAGTGAATTTTAGCCTCAATTTTTTTCTTTAAACAATATTTGTAAAGTTGATCTCTTTTTTCTGCAAAAACTATGTAAAGATGATATACAATTCTATAATTTTTTGGTCTAGGTGGAATTTTAATTCCCTTTATTTTGGATAATTCTCTATCAAGATACTGAGCATTTTTAATTCTTTTCGAAGCAATTTCTTTAGCTTTAGGTAGTAACCAATTGCCTATTACGGCTTGGAAAGTATCTAATCTTGAATTATATCCACAAATCCCAACTGTGTCTCTATCAATTAAACCATGGTTTCTAAGTAGTAAAAGTTTTTCATAAAATCTTTTATTATTTGTAGTAATAATCCCTCCATCAGACCAAACATTAATATTTTTTAATGGATGAAGAGAAAAAGCACCTGACAAACCCCATGTACCAGCATTTTTATTATTTATATTTGCAAGAATTGACTGGCATGCATCTTCTATAATTGGTAATTTATATTTTTTAGATAACTTCATTAATTTAGTCATCTCAGTCATATAACCTGTAAAATGCACAGGTACTATAGCCTTTGTTTTTTTTGTAATTTTTTTTTCAATTAAATTTACATTCATACAAAAGGTATCATCACAATCTACGAACACAGGTTTAGCTCCAAGTTCTGTAATGGCACCAACTGTTGCAACAAAAGTATTAGAAGCTGTGATTATTTCATCTCCTTTATCAACACCAATTGCTTTTAAGGAAAGCTTTATTGCGTCAGTTCCAGAATTAACGCCTACTGCATATTTTGTACCAATTAATTTTGCAAATTTATTTTCAAATTCCCTCAATGGTTTTCCTAAAGTAAAATCACCTGTGGAAACAAACTTTTTCAATTTTGACCATAATTCGGGACAATTTCCAAATTGTTGTGGTAAATATGAATATCTTACCTTCACTGTAAATTAATAGAGTTCATTCTTTTAATATTGAAAAAGTACTCATTATCAAAAGTGTTGGTTAATAACTTATCTTCAAATGCTTTTTTAATATCTAAAACAGCATCTTTAACAGTATACTTAGTTTCAAAATTTAAAATATCTTTAATTTTTTGTGAGCTTACATGATATGATCTATTATCATCAGATTTGGTTTTAATTATTTTAACATCCTCTCCAACTATATTTATTACATCTTCTGCCAACTCATTTACTGACTGATTTTTAAAGCCCACATTAAAAATTTCACCATTTATTTTTTTTGGATCAGCATTTAAAACTGCTAAATAAGAATCAACCATGTCCTCAATATGAATGTTTGGTCTAAGCTGATTACCACCAAAAACTTTTATCTCTCTATTATGATAAGCATGATTTGTAAGAATGTTTACAACTAAATCTAATCTTTGTCTTTTAGCATATCCACAAACAGTAGATGGTCTAATTGTAGTAGTAATAAAATCTTCTGTGCTATAATAATTTAGAATTTTTTCACAATCACCTTTAAATTTAGAATAATCGGTAAGAGGCTCTAAAGACATATCCTCTGTAACATTCATTTCATTTTTAATGCCATAAACAGATGAGGACGAAGCATAAATAAATTGCTTAATTTTATTATCAATACTTATTTTAACTAATGGCTCAAATGCATCAAGATTAATTGATTTTCCTAACTTTGGGTTTAGCTCAAAACTTGGATCATTAGAAATACAAGCTAAATGTATAACAGCATCATGATTTTTTAAACTTTTTTCAAGTTTAACTTTATCTCGTATATCACCTTTAATTTTAGTTAATTTTTTATGATCATCTAGCACATCCTCTCCATAGATCATTAAATCAAATACTGTAACCTCGTAACCCAAACTTAATAATTTAGGAACTAATCTAGAGCCAACGTAGCCTGCTCCTCCTGTAATAAAAATTTTTTTCATTTAAGCATATATTCTAATATTCTATCTAATTTTTCATAGGTAACATGTTCTTTATTACCTATGCTTTCCACTGAAATCAAAGCCGCGATGGCACTTGTAAACAAAATTAACTCAGGATCAAGTCTTAGTTTTAAACCTAATGACGCAATAGATAACATTGCATCTCCTGCTCCAACTTTATCAATGGATTTTAAAGCGAAACCCGGACAAGAAAAAATTTTGTTGTTTTTATTTATTAATAAAGCTCCATTCGACCCTCTTGTAATTATTAAATTTTGTATATTCTTTTTTCTAACTAGTAGCTTCCCAAGTATTTTTATATCACTTACTTTGTCTCTTAATTCTTGTCTTAATTCATTTTCATTTATTATTATTGAATTTAAAGAGTGATACTTATTAATGTCATGAAAGCCACTATTTGCTGCATTAATCTGAGTATTTAAAAAAGTATTTTTATTAACTTTTATTATTTCTTTTGCAATTTTTTTTGAAATAAAATTATGACCATAGTCACAAATCAAAATCATATCAAAATTTCTTTTATTTTTTTTAATAATTTTAATGATTTTGTTTTCAATTTTTTGATTAAATTCATTCGGCAGAATATATGAACCAAATAATTTATAATTTGAGTTTTTATCAACAAATCTAGTTTTTACTATAGTTTTGAAATTTGAATTTGGTTTAAAAAAAGATTGTTTAATATTTTTTTGAAAACTTTTTTTTAATATTGAATTATAAAACTTTTCACCTCCAAAGGGTGAGATTATCTTCACACTTTTTACAAATGTCGATATATGTTGTGCAATAGCAGCTGAACCGCCAAGGTAATGTTCAACTAAATTTTCTTTTAAAACTAAATGTGGCTCTTTTCCAGATTTTCCAATTATATCACCAAAGCAATACTTATCTATAATTAGCTCACCAATAACTAATACTTTTAATTTTTTAAATTTTTTTAATTCTTTCTCTATTTTGTTATAAGTAAATTTTTTTTTTAAAGAATTAATAAAATTTCTCTGAACATCATTAAAAATATAATTGCTAGTATTTAAGATATTGCTTGAACTAAATGAAATGTCATTTGTAAATTTAATTTTACCTCCATTTTTCTCAACAGCTTTTTTCTCTAAAATTATTTTTTTTGTTTTATCTTTTAAATTATCTATATAGTCAGGCCCTTTAACGTAATAATCTGGCTTAACAAGGTTTATTACATCGAGAGACGAATTTGTATAACTTAGTATAACTTCGTCTACAATTTTTATCTGTTTTAAATACTCCATTCTTTGCTGTTGATTAAATACAGGTCTTCCTGGGCCTTTTTTTATAAATTTATCGATTGTTAAAGATACAATTAAAAAATCTCCTAATTTTTTTGCACTTTTGAAATGTTCAATATGACCAAGATGAACCAAATCGAAGACACCATGACATAGAACGATTTTTTTTTTATTTTTCTTTAAATATTTAATTTTACTTAATAATATTGTATTTTCTAATGACATTACTTTAAATATTTAAACCAATCAGCCGTTGCTAATTTAATTTTTGTAGGACTCCACAAAGGTGCGTTTCTCCAATAATTAATATCTTTTAATACTAAATTAATACCATCTTTTATACCAATTTTATATTTCCATCCCAACTCCTTAATTGCTAATTTAGGGTTTGCGTGAGTAATAAAAGGCTCACCTGGCCTTTTGGGTATATTTATTTTTTTACAATTTAAAATTTTTACTATTTTATTTATTGAAATTGGTTTTCCTGTTCCGATATTAAATATTTCATTTTTTCCATTATACTTTAAGCACTTTATAAATGCACTAACTACGTCTGTAACATATGTAAAATCCCTAGACTGATTTCCGCTTCCAACAACAGTTAAAGGTGAATTTGATAGCTTTTGCTTTAAAAAAACTCCAAACATTGCCCCATAAGTCCCTGAGGTTCTTGATTTAGTTCCATAAACATTAAATAGTCTAAGTGATAATACTTTTATTTTATAGATTTTTCCATAATGAAGCAAAATTTCTTCACCTAATCTTTTTGTTAATGCATAGGGATACTGAGGATCAATTTTTTCATTTTCTGACGTTGGATATTTCTTTGGTATTCCGTAACAAGATGAAGAAGCTGAATATATAATTTTTCTAACTTTATATTTTATACAGGTTTCAACTAAGTTTTTTGTGGCAACAACATTAGATTGAAAATACTTGTCTGGATTTTGAATACTTGGAACTATATCAGCTAAAGCAGCCAGATGAAAAACTACATCAATTTTTTTTAGAATGTTTTGCCATTTTCCTTTTTTTGATAAATCATACCTATAGAAATTTATTTTGTTTTTAAATTGTTCTAAATTTTGGATTCTTCCTGTACTTAAATTATCAATCACACTTATATGATGTTTTTTCTTTAATAATTGTTCTACAAGATGACTACCAATAAAACCTGCTCCGCCAGTGATTAATATTTTCATAATTTAAAATTTGTATATATATATATAAATATTTAAATGAATAAAGAATTAATAATTATAGGTGATGGATATCAAGCGCGTCTAATTCAGTCAATTTTAAATGAGAAAAAGATTAAATTAACAGGCTTTTATATATTTAGAAAAAAAAATTTATTAAAAAAAAATAAAAAATATAAATTCTTTAAAAAAATATCTGAAATTAAAAAAATTCAACATAAAAACTTATATCTAACAGTAGCAGTGGGAGACAATATTCTAAGAAAAAATATAGTTGATAAATTTAATAAAAAATTAAAAAAGATAAGGTGGTACAAAATAATTTCAGAAAATGCACTCGTTTCAAAAAATGTATCCATAGGAGCTGGTACGACAATTATGCCAAGCTCAATAATAAATCATAATACCAGAATCGGAAAACATTGCATCATAAATACCAGATCTTTAATCGAACATGACAATGTATTTGCAAATTTTTCTTCTACTGGACCAGGTGTAATTACTGGCGGGAATGTAAAAGTTGGAAAAATGTCATTTATAGGTATTGGATCTGTTGTAAAGAATAATATAAAAATCGGGTATAACTCCCTAATTGGTGCAAAGTCACTTATTATAAAAAATTGTAAACCAAAATCTACTTATTATGGCTCTCCAGCAAAAAAAAAATAATTATCCAAAAAAAATAAAATTAAATAAAAAAGTTTTGTATAAAAATAAGATAAAAATTAAAAATTTATTAACGAGTATTTTTAAAGAATTAAAAAAAAATGAAAAAAACGAAAAAGATTTTTATGGTAAATATTTATATCCTGAGTCAAATCTTTCTTACTACTTACAGTGGAAAATTTTAAGCAAAATATCAATAAAGGATTTAATAATAAAAACAGGTCTAGATGAATACATAAAGAAAAATATATCTAATAAATACTATATATATTCTATGATTTTTTTGAGATATCACGTAAAGAGTAAAAATATAAATAATTATTTATATAAAAACAGTCTCCACTTTGATAATTATAATAACTTAAAGACACATACTTTCTGGATACCTTTTTCCGATATTAACTTATTGACTGGTGGCTTAATATTTAGAACAAAATTAGATAAAAATTTTAAAAATAAGTTTATTAAAATTGGAAAATTTAAAAATCAAAATATTTATCAAACAAAATGTAATTTTGGTGAAGCATTTACTTTTAATAACAGTCTATTGCATACGAGTAATCAGCCAAAATCAAACTATGAAAGAATTTCTATTGATATAAGAGTTGTTGATCAAAGGAATATCAAAGAAAAAAAATTAAAAAGATTTAATAAAAATTATTATAATAAAAGAGGCGTTTTTAGACCAAACAAATTATTAAGTTTAAATAAAATAGACAAAGAAGTGAAAAAGTTTAAATCTGTGATTCAGAATTCTTTATTAGGTACATAAAAGATTTATTGTGATTTTTATTTTAGTAAATTATTTAAATAAATCTACTTTTTTTCCTTATTTCGTAATATCGACTCTAAATTATTCTTTTGGAAACACATGTGAACAAATAGACATAGCCAATAGAATAGCATTTAAAAATAAAAAAAAATTAATTCTTATTAAATTTTATTTATTACAAAATTTATTAGGATATAATGTATCAAATCATCATCTATTTGATAATTTAGTATTTTATAAAAAATTAAATAAAATAGAAATATTTTTTTTCAAAGTTTTAGAATTTATTTTAAATATTGAGTTTGTGTTTATTAGATCTTTAATACGTATTCTTAAAATAATTTTCAAAATAAATTTTCCAGACAATATAAATTTTATACACTTAGGAATATCAAGAGAATTATATAATAATAAAGCTTTTTTTCGTACAAATTATAATTTGATTAAATCATATCCTAAAATAAATCCGAAAATTTCTTTAAAAAAAGATATAAAAAAAATTTGTAAATTATTGTTATCTGAAAAAATTAATTATAAAAAAAAATTTATTTGTTTACATGTAAGAGATCATTTTTTCCATAACGATAAAAAAAGAAGAAATTTTAGAAATGCTAATATAAATAATTACATAAAATCTATTGATTTTTTAATTAAAAAGGGTTTTGTTGTTGTTAGATTGGGAAATTCAAAATCAAAAAAAATAAAATATAAAAATAAAAATTTTTTCCAATATAATTATTCAGAAATTAATTCACCTTTACTTGATATTTATTTGGTTGAAAATTGTTACTTTTATGTTGGAACGAGTTCTGGTCCAATTGATCTTGCATTTGCAATGAATAAGCCAACATTAATAACAAATTCAGTTAATATATTCTCTGGTTCTGCAAGAAATAAAATGGGAAGAACTTTGATGAAGGATATTTATTACAAAAATAAAAAAATTAATATCCAAAAATTTATAAAATTAGACTATTCAAATCATGATCCTTCGCTTTTACATAATAAATTAAATTTTAAAGAAAATTCTCCAAATCAACTGCTAAAATCTGTAAAAAAATTCTACAAAATAGTAAAATTAAAAAAATTTAAATATAATAAGAAAGATATAATTTTATCAAATTTAATAAATATCTCTTTAAAGCATAAATTTTATAAAGATGATGTATTCAAACAATCAAATCATGCTATTAGAATAATTAAATGGATTAAAACAAATACTGGTGTTTTAATATTTTAATTAAATTGTTTTACAATTTCTTTTAAATTTTGTGAAATTTTTCTTTGTTTTCCAAGAGTAAATATTTTCGGTTTTATATTTTCTAATTTATTACTAGGTATACTTATTTTAATTTTGGATTTAGAATTTGTTATCTTTTTTAATTCTCTGACCAATTTAACTACATTGGTTCTTTCTTTGGAGAAACAATTAACCTGAAAATAACTATTTTTTTTAAAATTATTAATAATATCAGCTAATGACTTTGTGAGATTTTCTATATCAAAAAATAAAAAAGTATGTTTTTTGTTAGTAATATTTATTGTTTGATTTGATTTTAGCAGTTTTATTGATTTATATAAAAATCTATCTGAATTCACATCTTTTTTGCTATATAGGTCTGAAAGAACTAAGACTGAACATTTAATATTATAATTTAATCTATAAAACTTTATTATTTTTTCACATGTATTTTTAGATATTAAATAAGGATTTGAAGTTTCTATTTTTTTTTGAGCATCCAGAGCACTTGCAAATATAAAAAAAGGTTTTTTTTTACATTTTTTAATTGCCTCTAAAAAATATAATAAATTCATAATATTATCTCTCAAAAATAACAAAGGTTTTGCATACGAAAATGTGGCTCGACTTTCTGCAGCTAGATGAATTATGCCATCAAATTTTGACAATTTATTTTTTTTTAAAAAATTCACTATATTACTTTTGTAAATAGATACTTTTTTATTTTTTATTATTTGTTTTTTTTTATCTAAAGCTACTACGCTAAAATTTAAATCTAAAAGTTTTTGAATAATTTGTTTACCGAGAAACCCTGCTGAGCCTGTTACTAAAATTTTACCCATTATAAAAATAATTAATTTTGTTTATTATAAGATCAAAATCCTTTTTTTTTAACTCTGGATATATAGGGAGAGAAATTATTTCTTTTTCTATTTTTTCTGTTTTTGGTAAATAACTATTTTTCTTATATAATTTTTTCTCTAAATGAACTCCTTTATCAATATGTGAAAATACCTCGATACCATTCTTTAATAGAAATGTTTTTAATTTATCTCTTTTTTTAACTCTAATTACATAAGAATTAAAAGTATTAAAGTAAGAAGCTTTATTTTTATAAACAGGTAAAATAATTTCTTTTATATGTTTTAACTTTTTTGAATAATTATTTGCTATCTCGTTTCTTTTTTTTATCCATTTAAAAAAATACTTTAATTTAACCAGTGCTATTGCTGCATGTAGATTGTCTAATCTACTATTGAAACCATAACATTCTCTTGTCTCTTTTCCATTTTTTTTCTTTCTTCCATGATCTCTCAATAATAAAATTTTCTCATAAACTTTTTTGTTATTTGTGGTTAAAAAGCCACCATCACCAGGCACACTTAAATTTTTCATAGGGTGCAAACTAAATGCTGCTGCAAATCCAAAATTTCCAACATATTTGCCATCATACTTTGCTCCAAAAGCTTGGGCCGCATCCTCTATAATTTTTAGTTTATATTTTTTAGCAATTTTCATTATTGGTCTCATATCACAACTTCTACCATTTAAATGAACAACCATAATTGCTTTCGTTTTCTTGCTAATTTTTTTTTCAATTGCTTTGGGATCAATATTGAAGTCTTCCTCAATATCAACAAAGATTGGTACCGCTCCTACATGATTAATAGCTGAAACACTAGCTACATAAGTATGAGAAGGTGTAATTATTTCATCATTTTTTTTTAAACCTACTTGGCTTAATGCAAACAATAAAGCGTCTGTTCCACTATTGACAGATACACAGTATTTTACACCTAAAATTTTACAAATTTTTTGCTCAAATTTGAAAACACTTTTTCTCAAAATGAATGCTGAGTTTTTAAAGATTTTAAAAATTTCTTTTTTAATTTCGTTATTTATAGAATCATATTGTGCTGCTAGATCTATATATTTTATCTTGTGACTCATTGAGTTAATTTTTTGATTTAATTGATATTATTAACATTTTGTCTGTTATTAAATTATCATTACAAAGTCAAGAAAGTTGCTAGCAAATAACTTTTATTACAATTAGAGTACATTAAAATATTATTATATCTTAATTAGAAAATTATATTTAGTTCAATGTTTAAAACAATTTTATTTATAGATGGTTCTAAAACAAGTATTCGATTACTCAACGAAATTATAAAATCCAAAAAATTTATAATCAAATTTTTAATAATAAGTCGAAGCTCTAATCAAAAAATAATCGATAAACTTAAAAAAAAATATAATGAAATAATTCTAATTTCAGACTTAAAAAATAAAAGGTTAATTAAGAAAATATCATCACAAATTTGTGATATAGGTTTTTCTTATTATGATAAAAAAATTCCTATTGAGATTATTGACTCTTTAAAAATTGGAGGAATAAATTTTCATCCTAGTTTTCTTCCATATAACAAGGGTAGACACAGTAGTTTTTGGGCAATTAATGACTCAACACCATTTGGTGCAAGTTCTCATTGGCTTGATGAAAAATTTGACAATGGTGATATTTTTACACAAAAAAAAATTAAATTTGATAATTTTGAGAATGCTAAAATAGTATATGACAAACAGCTCAAACTATTAGATGAAGTCATAATTAAAACAATCAAATACATTTCAAAAAAAAAATTTTTAAGAAGAAAACAAGCAAAGATTAAAAATAGTTATCACTTTGTATGGGATATAAAAAAACTCACGAATATTAAATTAAATAAAAAAATATCAAATATAAGCTTAGGAAACTTAATTAGATCAACATGTTACAATAATTATACAGGTTTAAACATAATAAATAATTCTAAGGTCTACTTTATTGTTTCAAAATACAAAGTAAAAAAAAGTAAATATAGAAAAAAATATACAATTAACCTTAAAAATATTTTTAAAAACTTAACAATCAGAAGTAATTTTAATTTCAAAATCAATATAAAAAATTTTGAAATAAAAGTTAACTCAAAAGTTGCTAAAATTTTTAACTATTGTGAAAGATAAAATTTATTTATGAATATTAAAAAAGTAATTATGATATTTTTAAAAACTATCTTGAGTAAAAAATACTTTAGTAATAGACATCTTTCAAAACCTTATTTAGTTTATTATAAAATTGAAAAAAACGTAAAATTCCTTTTAGTTTTTTTAAGAACTTTTTATATTAGATTAATCAAAATAAAATTCATACTTTTACCAACAAAACATTTGGTAGCCTATATCTGTTATAAAAAGTTTATGAATATTTCTAAAATAAACAAAAAAAAAATTTTTTTATTTGGTGCAGCCTTGCTTGGGGTAGAAAGAAATCAAGGCGCGTGTGCAGGAAGTGCAAAAGATCTAGATTTATGTATTTTATTAGAGGAAGGAGAATTTAAAATTTTTAAAAAGTCTTTAATAAAAAATTTTAACGAAAAAAAATTAATATTTTTAGAAAATAATAATTCAGTTCATATTTTATTTATAGAATATTCATATTATATTGATTTAGTATTTTTTAAAAAAAAACAAAATGTTTATACAAGTAAGTTCTCATATCCATACCCTAAATATGTGAAATTAAATGAAAGTGATTTCTTGCCTTCAAAAAATAAATTATTTTATGGTTTAAAAGCTTATATTCCTAATAATTCCAAAAAAATTCTAAAAATATTATTTGGAAAAAATTGGATAAACCCAGATAAAAAAAAACAAGTGTATATTGGTAAAAAAAAATAGAGATAAGAAAAGTTAAAATTATGAAAAAAATTAAATTAAAAAAAAATTATGGAATATTATTCTGGATTACAGGATTATCTGGGTCTGGTAAAACTAGTATTGCAAAAAAAATTGTTAACAAAATAAGAAAAAAATATGGAAAAACTTTAGTTTTTAATGGAGACGAAATTAGAAATATTTTTAATTTAAAAGGATACAGTTATGAAGAAAGACTCGAAACTGTATTAAAATACTGCAAATTGGCAAAAAAAATAACTTCACAGAATGTAAACGTGATATTCTCTGTTATTGGTATGATGGATATTTTAAGGAATTGGAATAGAAAAAACCAAAAAAATTACGTAGAAATATTTATTAAATCTGATCTCAAAAAGACAATTAATGCAAAAAAGAAAAAACTTTATCATAAAAAGATTTCAAGTGTCGTTGGTATAGATATCACTCCTGAATTCCCCAAAAATCCAGATATAATAATTATAAATGATTTTAAAAAAGACATTGATGATCTTTCAAAGATCTTATTAAAGAAAATTGATAACTTAATAGAGTAAAGATCTAAAACTAATTAATTTTGAAATATTAGATATCATTAAATGACTAGGAATTTTTTTATTTTTTTTTAATAAACTTCTTATTTTGGTTCCACTGATTAATAATTTAAATTTATTACAATTATTTGATTTACATTTATTCGTAACTGTTTTATGAAGCTTGCAATAAAATGGTTCATTCTCTGAAACTATTTTTATACCTAACTTTTTTTCGTTTCTTTTACAATATCTCTGAGATTGATATTTAGAGTAAAATTTTTTATAACCCGCATGATCCCTCCCAACCCAAAAATGAGAACATCCATAATTTTTTCTTACTATGGCGTGCAAAGAGGCTTCGAGAGGTCCTCCATATCTGGGATATGAAAAAAAGGGTATACAATAGACTGATTTATTTTTTAAAATTTTAGATGCTTCTATATTTGATTTCATTATGAAATAATCTTTATATTCCCCTAATTTATATTGGCCAACTAGTGGTTGAATTAGTAATCCTTTAAATTTATTAAATAAAAATTTATGTATCCATAAATGAGCATTATGTGGAACATTTCTAGTATGGAAACCTGCTAAATATTTTATTTTTTTTATTTTTTTTTTAAAAAACTTAGGTTTTAAGAAGTGCTTTGGTAAATCTCTAATTTCATACTTTTTACTAATTTTAAAGCTCAAAAATTTATAGTTTCGATTAGTAAAAATTTTGAAATAAAAATGTTGTTTATAATTTTTTCCAAAAATTGTCTTTCCAAACAAATTTTTATCTATATCAAAGAAATTAAGATTTTTTACAATCGCAACATTTTTTGATTTATACCTCAACAAAATTTTTTTTTTATTTTTTATTTCGAGATATTGTTTTTTATTCAAACCAAAAAAAATTGGAAATGGATAAAATTGATTATTTAATGACTGGTCATTTAAAATAGTGTTGAATTCTTTTTTATTTACAAAATTTTTTAAAGGAGAAAATATACCATATATAATATTAATATAGTCAGTATATTGATTATAGTTAAGTTTGAAATTCATAAATTATTATATTAGATGTATTTAATTTACAAAATCAATGATTTCAAAAACTATTATTATCTCTGGTTTCGGTGTCATAGGAACGGAAACATTGTATCAAATAGTAAAAAGAAATAAAAAAAAAAACTTAAATATTTCAATTTTAGAAAAAGATTTTTCTAATTTCCCAGGAGGGATTGCGTATAGTAAATTAAATTCAAAATATGGTTTTTTTAACAATCCTCTTCGTTTATCGAATATTGAATTTAAAAAATGGGTAAAAAAAATTAAAAACCAAAAAAAATTAATTGAATATTTTAAATCTAATCAAGTTCTAAAGTTATCAAATTGGGTATTGAAAAATGTATCAAAAAAAACAAATAAATTTAATAATATTGATGAATTATATTTGCCGAGATCTGCATATGCATTTTATTTAGAAGAAAAATTTTTAAAGACACTTAAAATATTAAAATTAAAAAAACATATAAAAATTAATTTTTATGAAAACCAGTTGATTAAAATCACAAAAAATAAAAACAACAAAAAATATTTATGTCATTTGAGTGAAAATCTTAGAAAAAAAAATATAATTGTTAAAAATAATAATTTTTTTTTTAGAAATAGTATCAAAGATAAAAAAAAAACTATCAGTACTGATAGTTTGATACTTGGATTTGGTATTTTACCTCCTGCAAATATAAA
>Ga0163109_10000294_pt1 | contig 40576 bp, 52 predicted proteins | sample CRUFie1St13metaG_FD_108704 | JGI IMG/M metagenome (GOLD analysis project Ga0163109, IMG submission 108704) | Marine microbial communities from the Costa Rica Dome - CRUD Field 142mm St13 metaG | ecosystem: Environmental > Aquatic > Marine > Oceanic > Photic zone | place: Costa Rica: the Eastern...
ACCACCAATGCACTCCAACCTAAATCGTTAGAACCTGTGGCCTCATAGTTTCCTTCTACTGTTACGGTTTGATTGAATTCACCTGCTGGGTCTCCCCAAGTTCTTCGACTTCTTCCTACGATTCCGCCTGTATTTGTTGGTGTGGACATTATTTTCTCCTAAAAAAGTTGTTGTATTCTTATATAAATATAACCTAATCAGAATCTTCGTCAAAAGCCTTCATCAATTTATTTCGTAAATGGACAATATTTTTTGGTGTGGACAATACCTTACCTGCGGGTTTCATTAGAAAGAAACAATTATAACATAATAGTGATAGGTTCTCTAACTTATGATTCTTTCCATCACCATCAAGAAAATTCAATAGATATGGCCCTTGATAGTCTTGTTGTCTTACCTCATCATACCCACAATTATTACAACATTGTTTTATATATCCCTCTTTGACAAGTCTTTCTTGTAGTTTCCAATGTGGATAATTTGGATGTTTACCACCCAATAAATCTTCTAATTTAGCCCCACCAGCATTCCATCCACTATTTCCTGTTGAGGGTATTCCACTTCTATCTGGTTTTGGATTGAACACATCATATAATTTGGCATACTTTTTGAATGTATTATAATTTACACCCAACAATCGAGCAGCAGATTTCATCGACACAGAATTCTCTATCGCCCATTCTATCCTACCTTTTGGTATTGGTTTACTTCGGAACGGATTCTTCGGAGTCCCCAGACTCGATATGTTTATCTTCTTTCCCATCTTCTTCCAATATAGGTGAGTCTTGATGTACTTGTACTATTACATCAGAGTTATCATTCTCTTCATCGATACCAAAATCTTCTACAATTTCTTTACCGAGACTACTCATCTCATCCACCAAATCATTCAACTCTTCTGCGAGTTCTGGTATAGTATCGAGTAGTTCTTTTAGTTCTTCTTTATCTAAATAGTCTTGTCCGATATCCTCAGGTGCCTCTAAAACTTTTTTCAAGACCTTTGATGTATCCAACTTACTCTTTTTATTTGCCATAATTTTACCCTAATAATCTATCCCATCATCGGGACCTTTTGGTTCATCTTTCCACCATTCGTATTGTTTATTTTGCCTGTTTTGTAAATTACTTTTGAAGTTCGTATCATATTGTTCTTCTGTCATAACTCGCCATAACTTATCAAAATCTTCATCTTCAGGCATTAGTTTTACACCTTTGAAATAAGTTTTCGCTCCATTCAATCCAACATTACTCGCAAGATTTACTGATGTCACTATATTATCATACTTGTCTACAAGTAGAAACTTCATTATTAGACTCCTATTCTAAAACATAATTGATTTCTTTTCTTTGTACCTCACCTTTACCATCTCTATAATACACACTAACATTCATAGTGTCACCAACCATACTTTGTACAGGTGCCAACATATTACTTGTCACTCCCTCATCATCTGTTATAGATTTTTGATTTGATGTAGGTACAACATTATCACCTGGTAATATAATATAACTTGTATCAACAGAAACATATACCATATCATCTGTCAATCCTATTGTATGTATATATCCAAGTGTGTCACCTAACTCCCAAAATAAATTGGAACGAAAGGCTAAATTTTTATATTGAGCGGGTTCTCCATCATATAACAATGTCATTTCCATTCTATGTAGAGTTTGCCAGTTTGTACGACTCAATGTCAAATGGTAATACCCATTATCATCAATAGGTGCTCTACCATCAATAAATAGTTCAACTTCAAAATCAGAGTTTTTTTCGTACTCTGATATATGGACTTCACATTGGCAGTCCTCATCCCAAACATAATAACCACCGACAGGATCTAATTCACATCCAATCAGAAGTAGTAGTGATAAACTAAATCCGTTTACGATTACCTTTTTTATTATACTGAGGTTTCTCATTTTTCGTTCCTTTACTTTTTACCCAAGACTTTTTCTTTTTCTTTGGGTGTTTTTTTGTGTTGGTTTTTATACTGAAACTCTCTTCTTCAAGTCGTTCTGCGAGTTCTTCGTAATTCATAAAACCATCATTATTACTCATTTTTTACTCCTATAAGTTACGAATAATATTATATAAAGTCAAGCCCTTTTTATTTTTAATTTTTCTACAACATCAAGAAACTCTGTCATAGTATATTTCTTACCCTTTTCATCAAGTATAATGTAGTTCTCCAACATTTCTGCGTGGTTATTCATCATATTATGTAGTGCCACCCATCCTTGTTCAGGATAAAAAGTACCCAAACTCTCTTCTCCTAATATGTTACTACTATACATCAGATTTTCTTTTGATTCAAATTTGTGCATCAAAAAGTATGTCATATCTTTATCTTACCCTTTAGTATATCCCAAAACATAATCCAATCTGATATTTTAGCCTTTATTGGATTATGAAAGGCTGCTGGTTCGTTCTTCTCATACAAATAATGTCCCGTCCAAGCAAATGGATAGATTATAAATGGTACGATTGGTAGTAACCAATAAAATCCACTATAAAACATATAACTAACAACAAATAGTGTGACCCATTGACCGATAAAATGTAGTCTACGATTCTTTCTATTTTTATGTAGTGATAGATAATCTTTGTAATAAGATTTTCTTATTGACATACAATCAAATCCTTTTCATATGTCTTCAAAGACTTTATTTCAAAGTTGAATATGTCTAATTCCATAGTACCTAACTCTGCACTTTCTTGTAGTATCTCTGATAAATTTACAATTATATCGAAACTCTGTTGTGTAACTTTACTACAATCGAATCTAATCACAATGTTATTTGTTGGATTAGTATGTTGTGTTCTAATTCTTTTACTCAAATCAAACTGAGTATTTGGTTGTTCATCCTCAATGTATTTGTTTACATAAATACCTTTATGTCCAACCCAATCACCATATATGTTATCACACCACGGCTCTAATTCTCTTAGAAATTCATAGTTACAATTCTCTACCACAAAACCAATATTATATTTTGGTGGAATGATAGGATGTAATTTTTCATCGTGTTTTACTAAGTGTCCCCATTTACGAACAAAATTTCTTGTACTTCTTTCATTCTGTTTCAACCACTCATCCGATTCTCTATTTCTCATAAAAACTTGTCCGTTTGGATTTCGTATGGCCCCATCTTTGAATCGTGAACCTCTACAAGTCATATGATATACAAATCCTTTCCAAGTTTGTATAATCTCGTAACCATTTAGTTTGAAACGATTGAATATATCAGAGTCTTCTTTTGATTGAGGAGCGTAGAGTGGGTCGTGTCCACCGATAGATTGAAAGTCCTCTTTATATATAGCCCAAGGTGCGAATATACCATTGGTTCTATCGTGATTCAATAAGAGAGGGCCATACTTGATTCCATCCCTTCCTGTCTGTAAATCTTCCACCGTTTTTAATAATTCCTCTTCTTTGAACTCTTCTGGTTCTATACCAAAGTCTAATAATATTTTCTCTGGCCCATCAGGATGTAGTGGTGGTTCTATTCTTGTGAATGATACTACTTTTCCCTTTTCTAATAGTCTATCAATTTCTTTATCTGAATTGGGTGTTAGATACATATCCGCGTGAAATATCATAACAATATCATTTGTTGCATATTCATTTATTAGTGTATCGTATAATATAGTATGTCCAAGTCTCTCAGGACCTTCATTGATATGAAGTTTTACATTCTCATCTTCTTTCATTATACTTTGAACCCATTCAACCGTACCATCCGTACTTGCATCACTCGCGATACAAATTTCATATGGTAATGAAGAGTTCTTTCGTATACTTTCGTATGCCTGTTTTAGATATTTTAGATTATTTCTACTTGGTAGTATGTAACTTATTGATTTCATCGAATCTCCTATTCATTATATAAATATATACTTCTTCCCCAAAATGTTTATTAAAATTATATTTTGCCTGTTTTGATACAGAATTATAGAAGTGTTTATTGTCTCGTAACTTCTTTACAAGTTTTTTTGCTCCTAATAAGTCATCTGGTTCTACTGATGTTTCTGGAAAACATTTCCATTGTGTATTGGTATGTTTATTTCCAACACAAGGTATTCCCCAATACGCACAATTCAAATAAAATGTACCACCTATTGTATTTGGATTCAAATGAACTGCGTACTTGAAGTCTCGTATTGATTTCATCCAACCAAACCAATCCATATAAGGTAAATGATTGACCTCTTCAAAATATTTTTCTTGTTCGTTCATCTTACCCATACTTGGTAACCAAATTGGTACTCCTAAATCTCTTGCAACTATAAAAGAATTCCAACCACCATACCATCTAACAAAATTACCACCTACCAATACTTTGTCGTCTTTATCTCTATGTGGCAAGTCATCTAACAAATCTGTTATCATAAGTGTTGGGTTTATGAAAGTTGGTTTACCTAAAAGACCTTCATAGTATTTTGCATCTCTATCATTATGTGCAAATATAAAATCTGCAGAAGTCATATTATTTACCATATGAATTTGTTCTGCAAATGGTAGGTCTTGAAAATACCAACTTGGACCTTCTTGCATAAATCCAACTTTTTTACACATCTTTTTTATGTTATCCATTTTGAATGGTATGTAATTCTTTGGTATGATTACTATTCCAAAATCATATTCACCCATACCATCTTTATTCCAACCCTCTCCAACATCTTCTGATAATGGATAATGGTCAGCATCAAGTGCACAAAACCATGCAAATTCTGTTCTCATATTAGCGTGTTCACGAGTGACTTTACTCGTGAATCCCATCTCACTAAAAAATGCTACTTTATATTTTGGTTTTTCTAAAGTCTTCATATGTTAGAAACCTCTTTTGATTGTGATATAAATTATTCAAATTACCTTTTGATAACACATTGAATTCTTTATACCAATTTGTTTGTCTTTTGAAATGTGATTGTTTGGTATCGTCCTCACCCTTTACATAAAATCGTTTGTTTGGATGATTTCTATTGTGAACCTTTAGTATATTCTTCACAACATATTGTTTATACTGATTACCCATATGTAATCTCACACTCTCTAAGAATGCAGTATCATCACCATTCATAAAAACAGACTTTGGTATGTTACAACCTGTCATCAATAATTGGTTGGTCATTACCAATCCACTACCATCAAACTTTGGAAAATTCAAATCATATACTGATAAATCACCATCTGTTTCTGAATTTATCTCATTCATTCTTTCGAGACTCATAGTATTTCTGATTGACGAATCTTCTGTAAGTGCCTTTGGGTCAGCCATTTCATAAAATGGACTATCAGTAAACTTTGGATGTTCTAATACTCTCCAACTCTCATCCCACATCTTTCTTATGGCAAATGTCACAATGTATCTTGGTACTGGTGAGTTATCCATTATGTGGTCAAGTGTTGGTAACATTTCTTTTGGTAGTAAACAATCACTTTCACCCCATATCGTATAATCATATTTGAGTGAGTTTACAGATTTATAATTTAGGTCTCTACGATAGTCTGACATTGTGTATGGTGTTTCATCATCATCATAAACCTCATACTCAACAAGAAATCCTAATGATTCAAGTCTTGCAACTTGTCGTTTGAACCTAATTAAAAATTCGTGTTTCTTTACTTTATCAGTATCCATCTTTTCAAAATACTGACTCATATTATAAAATAAATCTATAGTTATATTTTCTTTATTAGTTATATAGTCCCATTGTACAAGAGAATCTATATACTCGGTTATCATATCAATCTCATAAAACATTATGTGACAACCTACAATGTATCTATATTTTATCTCCATAAGTAATTTGCCTTTGTTTGCATCAATATATTAGTATATTGTTTTTGTGGGTCATTGGGTATGGCATTGAAATGCCATATGTATCCTGGCCAATCGTCTGGTACTTCAAATCTTATTAGGTCTTGCATATTATATTCATATGGTAACCACATCATATCTACATTATGTTTTCTTGTCAAAAAGTTCAACATAGTTTGGTCTATACCACACCCAAGTCTTACTAACCCCATAATTTTTGCAAAGTTTTCTGTAAAACATTCTTGTGCCTTTTCAAAAAATTCAGTATGGTGTTTTGAAAATACCATCATACCAGAATTGAAATACCTTGAGTAATTTAGTATTGGTTCTTCAGGAAATAAATTGTTTCTCCAATTCAATATTGACCTCACTACCCATTCACACGAACCAAAGTTTCTAACCACACCAAATTTATCACCAACTACATCAAATATATTTGGTAAGTCTGGTGAGGGAATTGTATCTGAATCTACATACAAACATTTGTCCCATTCTTGTCCTGTAGCCTCCATCAACTGAGGAAAATACATTTTGTAGAAATTAGGTCTTATGTTTGGGTCATCAAATAGTGGTTCATTCAATACAAATAATTCTGTATCAGGTTTATCTTCTATCCAAGCCTTCCACACTTCTTGACTCAATTTGTAAGGTGTGTTTTTTGACCTTTCGTCATTTTGTATATCAATCATAAAAACTACATTCATTTTACAGCTCCTATATATTCTGGATAAAGATTTAGTAGTAACTCGTGTAACTCTTTCATCAAAGTACCTCTTTCGTCTTTCTTTGACATACCTGAAATAGATAATATATAATTTTGTCTCAAGTATCCATCTGCTGCCTTATCCCATTCGTATCTTTTGAAATGTGTTGCCTGATACCTAACATCCAATAAAGATAAGTCATATTTGATTCCCTCTGATTGAACCAACCAATTGAATACTACTTGGTCTGTACCTTTTCTAACAGAGTGGTTTTGTTTTTCAAGTATTACTTCCATATTATCATTGTAAAACTTCTCTAATTTCTTCAACATAGGTAACATTTTCTTCACATCATACAAGACATGCCCAGCCGCAAAGTATCTCGTATGGTCATATTTTATATTATTGTAATTACATATGTCTTCGTAACCAACAATACCATCGTATGTCCACCCAAGATTTGCAAAGTCACGAGTACCCCAAAAGTCATTGTCGGGTTCTCTTTCGGTTCGTGTAAATATATTAGGACATTCTTTCAAATTTATCAATGTACTTGCATCAACTGAGTACACTTTTTCGTAATGAGAGTTCTCTGGTTTTTCAAGAAATTTTATTTGGTCAAACCATCGTGTCCAAGGTACTCTATGTTTATTTGTATTTGTATATGGTGGACTAACTTTTTCATAATGATATAAATCTATACCATCGTGTACCTCACAATACTTACTCCAATAATACTTTGATAACTCAATCCAATCTATCTTATCAAACCCATATTTTGTTCTCATCATAGGGTCTGTTGGTACTATACCATTCAACCATATAAGATTTTTATTCTGCATATTGTCTATCCTCTACTAAATCCATCATCACATAAGTAAAAATTTTATCGTTATCTGTCTCACACCATTTAGTCCATAACTTACCTCTGTTTGCAAACTGATTGATATGTGTTTCTGAATATTCATATTTCTTTTCTTCTGATATTGTGTCGTGAGTGTGTTCAACATAAACATACCAATTTTCCCAACCGTGGTCTATGAGTGTTACACAATAATCTGGTACTTCCGAGTTTCCCCAAAATTGTTCATCTAATTTATGGTCCCAAGTAATTTCTGGCCTTAGAAAGTTTACCCCATCTGTCCAAAAAACTTCAAACGATTGAGGTGACTCAAATTGTAAACTTGGTACTCTCATTTTACTTTGTTTTCCGTGAACTCGTGAACCAATACAACCACATTTATCTTTTGACTCCATAACTTTTATATAAGTATCAATCCAATTCTCCTTATGTATTAAAAAATCGTCCTCAAGTATAACTACCCAATCGTGGTCATCTCTTTGATATGAAAGTCCTTTGTTTATTGCCACTGCAATATTTGCTGCAGGTTCTGACCTTTCTTTGATTACTTCTGGTTGTAATTCAAATTCATCATATACATCTTCAGGAAAATTACCATTTTTTACCACAATAAATTCACACTCGTGGTTTTTATTTTTATCCAATACCTCTTGTACTACATTAGATAACAACTTCAATCTTCTTGCAGTAGTGGGTATTACAAATAATACTTTACTCATATCCAAAATACTCCTGTAACTCTTGGGAGTATTCCCAAAAGTCTAATTTTTCTTTTTCATTCCATCTTTGGTGGTTTTCTATTTTCTTATTATACCTTCCACTTCCAATGTTTGTATTCTCATTACCTTTCAAAATCTGATTGGAATCAACTAAAGGTTGTTCACACCATACTGATAACTCTTTCAAACTCTCTTCTGTTGAATCCTCAATCCTATGTACTTTCCAACTATCTTCTGGTATCTCTGCCAAATAATTTAGTGCCCTTCTATTTCTTTCATTCCACATCCAAGATGCCTTTCCAATCAAAGACATATTATCCCATCTGTCTCTAACCAAGTCACCCTCTAATGGATAATGGTCTAACTCTACTCTCTCTGCCCATCCTCTATTTACGGCTGATGTAACAAAATCTCTACCATCTCTTACTAATAAAATAAACTTCACATCACCTTCAAAGAATTTATAGATTCCATCTACCAACCAAGTCATAGAATTATCTACATTCATAAATGATTCTTTATGTGGATGTAATTGTTCTAAGTCGTGATACATCAACTTTGAACTATAAAGTCTGTCTTCAAATCTTGGAAATGGATTACGAACTGCGGTATTCATCCTAACATATAATGGATGAAATCTCTCGAATGTTTTATACTCGTGAACTCCACCAAAGGCTTTTGCAAACCCTCGTGTACCACATCTTCCTGTTCCAACTACTATAGTTTTTTTCATTTTGCTGTCCTCCAATGTAAAACTCCCTTACCACCTGGCCCACCTTTTTCTTCATAGATTCCATAACCCAACTTACAAATACTATCAGTAAAATCCACCTCACTAAATGCGGCTTGAACTTTTCTATTGTATGATGAAGTTACATCCTCAGTATATTGTGGTAAAAACTCAAGAGCTCTTTCTACCATTTGTGGTCTGGTCAATCCTGTTACTTGAATTTTATCACCATATCCATTGTGAATAAATCCACCCTCAACTTTTGACCAATTCAATTGTCCCCACTTATCACAAACCTCACCCAAGATTTTAGTTGAAGACATTCCTGTACCATTATGTGCAGAACAAGTACCTACTCTTTTGAACGGGTCTCTTTTATTCACACCAATTGATGCAAAAAATCCTATTTCATTATTGTTTTCCATTGTCATAATCGAATTTGATATTACTCTTTCATCCCACCCATACTTTGAAACCTGGTCATCTTCGTAGAATATAAAATAATCATATCCATTGTCTCTTTCTTGTCTAAATACATAATCAAACAATCCATACGACCAACCACCTAAATTATTATTTCTCCGTACAAAAGTGATAAATTGATTTTTATTAGATTCTTTTTCCAAATAACCCAAACATTTCTTATCAGAATCCTCTGTATAGTTTACTCCCAAGAACACTTGTATGTTTTTATTTGATATTGAATTGGCATACTTCACAACATTTTGACACATATCAAATAATTTATTATTATTATTTGGATTGTCGTGTGAACCACCTACAACTGCTCTTGTTTTCAAGAAAAGTGAAATAACAACTGATACTTTCCTATCTCCTAACTGACTCATATTTTTCTCACTACATCCTCTATGTACTGAAACACATCATCATTGTAATGTGGTGCAGCCCCTACAAAAAATATTCTATCCAAGACCTCATTTGAATTTGGATATAATTTGTAGTCATCCAAATGTGAGTAACCAGAATGTATCAAAATATTACCCGCAAAATAGTTACGAGTCTGTATTTTATGTTCTTCAAGGTGACTAACAATCTTATCTTTTTGTTCCTTGTCCTTACAGATTATTGGTGTACCAAACCACGAGGTATCGGCTTGGTCTAACTGAATTGGTACTTTTATATCAAGATTATCTTCAAATATTTTAGAAACTCTTTCTCTTGACTCTCTTCTTTTCTCTTCAATAAAATCAAATTTCTTCAATTGTTCGAGTCCAAGTGCACCTTGTAAGTCCAATGGTTTTAGATTGTATCCCATATTGGTAAAAATATATTTGTGGTCTACTATACCATCATACATTGGTTCTAACCACTTATCAAATCTATTACCACAAGTTCCACAAGCAAGTAAATTAGCACTACCAACACAATAACAATCTCTTCCCCACCAAGAAAAACTTCTCACCATAGAAATCAAATCCTCATCTGTTGATGAAATCATACCACCCTCACCACAAGTAATGTGATGTGCTGGATAGAAAGAACAAGAAGATACTTTTGCCATTTCTGTTAGATACTTACCATTCCATAATGTACCAAGTGAATCACATCCATCTAAAATCAATTCCAAGTTATATTTCTTACATAAGTAATCTAAGAAATCCATATTACAAGGATTACCTAATACTGGTGATAAAAATATACCTCGTGTTTTACTTGTTATCTTTTTCTCTATTAGTTTTACATCAAAATTCAATGTGTCGAATTCGATGTCCACAAATATTGGTGTCATATTATTCTGAACAATAGGTGCAATGGTAGTTGGAAATCCAACTGGTGATACAATTATCTCATCACCATCATTCCATTTCAAATGTTTCTTTATTCCTGCAATCATAACAAGATTTGCAGAACTACCACTATTGACCATAACTGAGTTTCCACACTTGAATCTGTTTGAGAATTTCTTTTCAAACTTATATACATTTTCACCTGAACTCAACCACTTACCAGTCAAAAATGAAACAACACCAGCCTTCAACTCATCAGAATCCCAATAAGGGCCTGAATAATATATTGGAGTCTCACCAGGAACTATATCTGAAGTATTGTACGAGTACCTCAACACACTCTTATCTGATTCAATCTCATCAATGAGATTCTTTATTTTGTCTACTACACTCATTCTATATCCTCTGAAAATACTTCTACACATAGTACATTTGTATCATTTATCATTACTATTCTACCATCCTTTAGTTCTAATTTAGTCATTTGACCTTGTTTTATTTTGGATGTCGATACACCCTCAAATGTTCTTTTCACTCCACCAACAAAATGAATTATTTGTGTTACATACTCACCTTTTGATTTTAGTGATGATTGTAAATCTCTCATTCTTCTTCTTTCTTAGTTTCTATTTGAAAATCAGACTTGAGCCACTCTCTAAACTCATCTATCATTTCATCTACAGGAATATTTTCCATCTCATTTCTTTTATACTTATCAAAAAAATGTATCTGATGTAAGTCTTGTGTTATGTCTCTCATCCACTCAAATTGTTGTCTCCAAACATCATTTTTATTGTGTTGAACAAACATAGGTTTTCTATACTTCATAAAATAATTTAGAGTACAAGCACCAGTTGAACCCCAAATTGACATATCTGTTAGTTCAAGAACTGCCATCTGATATCCTAAAATTGTTTTTTCGGCCATACAATCTATCAAGGGTACTGGAACATCGTTTTTTACAATCACTTGATTTATATGTGGATACTTTTTCACCACTTCTTCATCAAGTTCTAAGAACCCCGCAGAACCTTCTATTACAAAATTTAGAATATTTACACCAAACTCATCAAGTCTTATCATAAACTCTTCCCAAAGTTTTGGACTCCAACTCTCAAAGTCTAATTCACCTTGTCGATATCTTTGTTTTGCAAATATTGATATCAAAGGTTTTCTTCCGTGTTTCAATCCCTTATGTATCCCATTTTGAATCATATCTTTTACTAAGTTCAACTCTTTTAGTGGTGGTGTGTAATATTCAATAATACCTGCAGGTCTTTCCATATATCTTTTATCTTTTATGTACTCACTCGGACTATATTTGTAAACATCTCCATACTCCCCACACTTATCACAAATATGATTATAAAACTCTTGTATTGGTTTAGGTATTTCTGCCATCATAACATTTTTATTATCACTTCTTCTAGCCCAAGTGTCTCTCATCTCAGGAATTTCAACCTTTTTACCGTGTTCGTCACTAAATTTATGTGGTATTGGAATGTAGTAGTCACAAAAATCTCTATATAATGGCTGACTACCCAACTCACCTACCACCACAACTATCATCTTCTTATCATCGTCACTTGAATATTTATCTACTTGTAATCTACACTCAGGAATCCACCAATTAGTTTCATAACTAAACTCACCACACCAAGGTCCTAATAGTAAAAACTCCACCTTACCTTCATAGTCACCATCTTTGAATAAACTTCTTATTTCATCAAGCATTCTTATACTCCTGTACCTTTTCGACTATGTATTCTATATCATTGTCTTGTAATTTATGATGAAATGGAATTGATAATGTGGTCTCTCCGTGATTATTTACTTTCGGTATGTCGTGGTATCTAAGATGCCAATCCCATTCGTAATGATTATATAATTCTATTTGATGAATTGGTTTATAATGTACACCTGTAATTATACCTTGTTCTTTGAACCATTTTATTGCATCTTGATTGTTATCAACTCGTATTCTATAAAGATGTCTACTTGTATTTTTCAACCCAAGATTCTTGTTATAATAATTTCTTATGTAGTCAATCTTTTCGTGTCTCTCATCTAAAAATCTTAGGTTTTCTAATGCCATCTCAGCCTGTATTGTTGGTAAATATGTTTTGTGTCCATACCTAATTGGTTCTCGTGACCAAGAATCTATCTCTCGTTTCATACCATAAAATCCAAGACTACTTAGTAATTCAATACCTTCTTTATTATTTGATACAACCAATCCACCATCCAATGATGATAATGGTTTTGTTGGGTACAATGAAAATATCATATAGTCATCATCATTACAATTATCAGAAAATTGATTCCTATCAAGTTGTTGTGCAGAATCTACTATCTTTTTATCACCCATAAACTCTTGCCACAACACATAGGAATGTCCAACCCAATCAACATCATCATTCAAGTATACTTCCATACCTGCATGATGCAGTGCATTCGGAACAACAGGTGGAATCACACTTGGAATATCAAGACTTGTCTCATCGTTGATAAACTCAGGACGACTAAACATAAGTTCTATTATAAATGATGCACTGCAGAATGATGCACAATATTTCGCACCAACATATTCACAAATCTGTTCTTCAAGTTTTCTAACTGCAGAACCGTGTAATAAATGGTCTAATTTCTTAGTGTCTATTTTGTAATTATTGAACTCAAATAAATTAATCATTCAATATCCTTTCAAGTTTACTACAATCCATTGTTGTGTTTGTACCCATCTTTACATTACTTACATCTGATAGTGATATTCTTCCAATGTCTTCTTTATGTGTTTTAGACACAAAGTCATACACCGACCTTGATTCACCACCTACATTTATGATACCTTTTTCATCTAACAATTTCAATGTAATATTAGCAGCCTCATCGTCCCAAATCAAACTCTTATACATATCATCTAATGCTTTTGGATGTGGAAATGGTTTGTTGTTCATACAAATTCTTAGTATTAGTGAATTATCATAAATCATACAAGGTGTTTCACCACCAAGTTTTGACCAACCATAATTGTTGAATGGTTTTACTGGTGAGTCTTCTGTATAGTTTCCATCTTTACCCTCATAAACATAATCAGTAGATACATAAATTACTTTCATATCAAATTTCATACAACCAAGAACCACATTACTACTACCAATTATATTTGTCTCTATACTATCGTGTGGTCTTTCTTGATGTATAACCATTGGTCTTGTTAGTGCCCCAGCGTGTATTACGATGTCCGTATCTGTTTGACTCCACAAATAATCATAAACACCACCGTGTCCCCAAAGTTTTCTTATGTCCATTTCTTCTTTAGTTGGACAAAGTATTTCGTGACCTAACTCACTACCTTTTTCTTTTAGTAAGGATGCAAATTTACCCTTACCACCTGTAACTATTATTTTCATTTTACGAGTTTGTTTTTTATGTAATCTAAAATATCTCCACTTGGATTCCAACCCAAAATATCTTGTGCCTTTGTATCTGTATTTAGACTCTCCCTAACTTCACCAGGTCTTTCATCTAAGTATTTTGTAGGATAGTTCTCACCAAACGAATTAGCCAATTCATTGATTGAATAATTTTTACCATTACCTAATTCTATTTCTTCTCCACTAATTTTGTGACTTCTATTACTTTCAAGAATATAACTACATCTAATCAACCCATCAACAATATCTTTTACATAAGTAAAGTCTCTTCTCTGTTCCCCATCACCAGTTATTGTTAGTGGTCTACCTTCACCATATTGTCTTTCAAATATACCCAATACATTACAATACGCACCCTCTGTATTTTGTCTCTCACCATACACATTGTAAAATCTTGTGATAACGGTTGGTACATTGAATACTTTATTATAAAGTCTTATCAATTCTTCACCTTGCCATTTTGTAAATGTATATGGATTTGCGTGTACATCTCCGTGTGATGAAGATGATGCCGCATATATTACAGGTATGTTTCGTAGTCTCGCATACTCTAATACATTTTGTGTACCTAAAACATTACTACGAAAAGTAGATTGTGGGTCTTCAAAAGATGGTTGTATTCTAGCTCTTGCAGCTAAATGAAAAATAATATCAGGTTGTTCTATCTCACAATCACACCAAAACTCACACCAACAACTATCTGATAAACTCCACCAACTTGGTTTTGAAATATCTATATTATGATATTCACATCCCTCAAGTTCTCTTTCTTTTTTTCCTGTATCGTAATTATCTACTGATGAAACTTTATAACCTTGTTTTAGTAATTCTTCTATCAGATTTGTACCAACAAATCCAACTCCACCTGTTACTAATACTTTTTTCATCTTATACCATCCATTGCAACTGATGTACTAACCAACGATAATTGTAAGTCACCACTTGGTACAAATCCTGTTCTTCTAATTTTTGAGTCATTCACTTTATAACTAAATTGATTCAATAACGGAGTCTCAACAAAATTGAGTTCTTGTTTACCAAAAACTTTTTCTAAGTTTTCAATAACTTCTTCTAATGTATAATTATTAGTCAAAATATTGTAAATCGTATTATTTTTTGCATCCATATAAGGAATTTCTAATAAGTGTTGAACACTACGAACACAATCTGATAATTCCAAATAAGGTCTGTATTGTTTATAATTTTCTTTCCATATCGTCAATGGTTCTTTCATTTTTGATTGCCAAATGAATTTATTTATTGCAGTATGGAATCTCATACCAATCGAAAATCCATAGATAGTTCCAAATCTTGGAATAATATAGTTATGTGTTGTTGGGTCTATTTTCAACTTTAGATAGTTTTCAATCTCTACTTTTGATTCTGCATATGGTGATTGTGGATTTACATACTCATCATTATCTTCATCCACTACACTAGCTGCGACACCATAAACACTTGTAGATGAGGGAAATATAAATCTCTTACAAGTAGAATCTACGAATTTATTTATTAGTTTTTTAGTAGATACCACATTATGTTTTTCCAACTCTTCTTTGTTATCAAAACTACCAGCTGCATCTGTTACTGCACCAAAGTGTAATATCTCGTCAAATGTACTTAGAAAGGAAGAATCTAACTCAGAAAAATCAGACTCTACAAAATTTATTTTCTTATCCAACTCGAATAAAGAACAATACCTTTGAGTCAAAAGGTTATCAACTACGGTTATATCGTGGTCAAGTTTTCTTATAATTTGTGAACCAATATGTCCAAGTCCACCTGTAACAAGTATATTTTTTCTCATAATTTACTCCAATAGTCTCCAAGAACACTTAGATTTTTTGCCGAAGTTATCGTACTTTCTTTCCACTCATAACTTTCCCAATCATCAAAACTAATAATTCTGAAATCAAAACTAACTCTTGTAATATCTGTAGTGTTTAGTTTATTTCCGTGAGTCAAAGTAGAACCATCCCATTGTATTACCTCACCATATTTACATATCATTGGTGCATAATCACCTTTGTCTACATTTGATTCTACCCAAATTGAAGTAGTCTCTTTAGTATCCATCAATGGTAGGAAATAGTTTTTTTCATTGGGCGAGTGGTTGTACGAACTATCTCTATGAAATTTTGATACACCAATGTTACCAGGAAATTGAAATCTAAATGTTGGAATAGTCTGATAACATAACTGAGTATCTCCCCATTGTGGTTGTATGTAATCTTTCAAAAAACTTTTATACAACTCAAGAAAATTCAATCTATCACCATCAGTAACTTCACGATAAACTCGTTTGTGAAAGATAGTTCTCTGTTCAGTTTTCAACTGATTCAATAATTCATAATGTCTTTTATAATGTATTCTTTCTAATTCTTCCCCAATATACTCTTCGATTATTGTTCTGAATGGATAAACCTCACTATCATATTGTAGATAATCAGTTCCTAATGGTCTCATTCTGTACTCCCTTTAGTCGTTTGAATTCATTATAATCTACGATGTAATCTTCTCTTCTATATTCTATGTTTGACATTGCCAACAAAATAGTATCTTCACTTTCATATACTGCCGAGTCCCATATACCATACGGAATATACAAAGCTTTATTGGGAGAGTCAAGCAAAAAAGTTTTTTTCTCAAACCCATCATCAAGTAGAACTGATAAAGTACCATTTGGAACAGTCAATACTTGTTCGGTTATAAAATGTGAGTGTTCACCTCTAACTTCTCCTGCAGGTACTTTAGTCACATAAAATAATCTCTTGATATCAAATGGTATGTCACTATTAGATTCTATTGGTACTAATATTCCATCTGACTCTTCAATCATCTTTACTTCAAATAGTATGGCATCAGATACTCTCGTGTCGGAAAATTTTTTTCTATTACTTGTACTTCTATGTCTAAAACTCATTTGTTTTCTGTCCCCCAATCCTCACCAAATTGACCTGGTTTACATTTCTGTTCATCACCCAATTCATATTTTTGTGTCAAGTAATACATCATAATAGAGTTTGGTTCTAATGCCTTATATCCGTGCCATACACCAGGTGGTATCTTTATACTTCTAATATTTTTATCCGATAGATACTGCCACTCTACTTGTCCGTTTGTCTCATTGGGTCCTGATTTACACAAACCAACTTTGAATGAACCCTTTACACAAAACCAATAATCATATTGTACCTCGTGTTTATGCCAGGCAACAATGTGACTTGTAGAGTTTACATAGGATATATTTATCTGACCATCTAAGTCATCGTATGGTAAGAACACTCGTTGTGCTCTATCATCCTCATTGAATCCTAATTTTATCTCTTCAAATTTACTCATCTAATTCCACCCAAGGTTCGTGTACAAATTCTTTGTGACCAAGTACTCTAACTTCTGGTACATGCGTTATCCATAGTCCACCACTCTTTTCATACTCTGATTCTTTTTCTCGTATCTCTTTTTCAAAATTCCAAGCCCCAAGAAATGCAACATCAACCGTTTCATCAAATCCCTCTTCGGGTGAGACAACGGGTAACTTTACACCAGGTGAATACTTACCTTGTTTATCTTCTGTGGTATCAGTAATGTATTGTATTAGATAATCATCAATCCCACAATAGTTGAAAACCGTAGTAGACTTAGATGTCGCACCATATGAAATTACTTTGTAACCTCTTTCATTGAATTGTTTTAGTATGTTGAATAAATCTTCTTTTGACTTCTCAACCCTTTTTGCAAACTCTTCATATGTAGAAAGTTTATCCAAACCATAGTCTGATTCATCTTTCAGAATCTCTTTCATTCTATCAGTTTTTTCTGTTTCTGTTTTACTGGCAAATATTCTATTAGAACCACCGTGAACACTCAAAGGTTCTACATCAAATAAAAATAAACCATTTCTTTCCAATAGTTTTTCTAATGCAGTAACTGAAAATATATGAGCGTGTTCATCATAGAATTGGTCATATGAGTTTCTCTTCATTGTTTCAATTAGTGATGGGTCTTCAAATACGAATACTCCTCTATCGGATAATAAATTATGTACTGCAGTAAAACAATCATCTAAGTCTTGGATGTGACAAATACAATTTGATGCAGAAATTAGGTCGAAACCATTCTCAAAACTTTCTTTTATTTCGTTTGATAATTCTGTATTCCAAAACTTAGAATATGTTTTGTATCCTAATTCTTCTGTAATCTCAGCAAAATTACTACAAGGTTCAACTCCAATAGTATAATCGTTACCCCAATGATTTAGAAACACACCATCATTACTACCAATCTCTAAAACAGTAAGTGGATTGAATCTCTCACTACAAGTATCCGCTAGGTTTTTGAAATGGTCTCTCATAGTCTGAGAATATGATGAGTGATATACATAATTTTCATTGAACATTTTTTCTGGTGGGACAAACTCACTCAACGAAACCAAATGAGTTTCATCATCATACACCACTCCTAAATCAAATGAATATCTTTCACTTTCATATTCTTCACCTGGTATGAAATCATTTGCAATTGGTTGTTTACCTAAATCTAAAAATTTTGTTTTCATCTTATCCTCTTCTATTCAATTCTTGACTAAAATTTTGGTTGTAAAACACATTTTGTTGAGTTTGTTTCTCAATAGTTTTTGGGTGGTACAAACTCAACTCCTCGTGTGGTGGTAAGTGGGAGTATGTTTTACAACCAACAATATGTTCGTGTAGTGGACGAGTCCACCTTATTTTCTCGTCCCTACGAAAAACCCTACTCTGATAATCAGGATAATTTACCCATCCTTGTTCCGAAACTCTCCAACCCCATTTCATAACATCTTGTTCTGTCATTCCATCAATAGTATTTACTCGTGGTATCCAAACCAAATCAACATCATTGATTGTTAATATTTCTGGTAATTGTTCAATCAGAGTTTCGTGTGGATACTCATCAGCATCAATGTGAAAAATATAATCACCCTCACATTGTTCAATCACATAATTCTTTTGGTCGGCAAAATTACCATCAAGTTTTCGTGTATACCAATAAATTCCCTTGGCATCTAAGTATTGACTCATCCACGATGATATAACTTCTTCTACTTTTTTATCATCACCATCTTGTACAATTACTATCTCGTCTTCGGCTTGTGTTTTGTGTACTAATATTTCTAATAACTTATTCAGTTCATCTGATTCATTGTGAACTGTAATTCCATAACTTATTTTCATTTTTCTATTTGGTCTTTTAGTCCTTCAACTACTTTCAATGGCATTTGTATTGGTTCTAAGTGTACAGCCGATGTCAAACACTCATCATAATCGAATGTTCTGTATGGTGTACCACCAACTCTACCCATCTTTCTCGATAGTTTTTGTAGAATGTCTCTTACTCTTTGTGGAGTGTCTGCATTGAAGTCTGGACTTACACTCAAAATAACTCTTGTACCAGAAATTGCCTCCCTTAGTTGTATCTCACCAAAAGAGTCAATAATTGTTTTCACTAATTCTGGTCTGGCCACTGCACTTGCAGATTTCTTCAATAATATTCCACTCAATAATCGACTAACATCACCACCAACTTTATTCTTACGAAACAATTTGTTTATCACTAATATGGTTCGTAATAATTTACGACCTTTATCAGGACCTCTTTTTGTCTCATAATGAAATGAAATTATATCTCCGTTTTTGACTTTTGCCCAAGTATAAGGTTTACGAGCCATTCATCACCTCAAGTTTTTGGTCTGTAATGATTCCCATATCTTTACAAGCCGTGAAAAAATCAAACTTACTATAAGTTGTTGCACCCTCAACATCGAGTCTGTGTTTATGTGGTTCACCTTTTTCGTCTAAATACATATGTTGTTCATTTTCTGGTATCTCTATTACTTTTGCAAATCTCCAAACCCACTCGTCTTGTGTACCTTCAGGATAAATCATTCCCAACATACCCATATTCAAAACAGATGGATACCAATATAATTGTCTATCATTATCCCACACTTCTATTTGTTTTACTATGAGTGCAGTTGTCTCTAACATCTTATCTCTTTTTTCAGAACCATCATAATATTCTGAATTACTTGTGTATCCACAATGAAAACATAAGTATGACCTAAACCCACTATCTTCTAATGTCTCCTCGAAACATTTTTCTTTTTGATTTATACCATAATTTGCACAACAAGGACAACTAACTTTTCTTTCTGCCATTACTAACTCCCAACTTTATTTAGTTTTGGTAACTTACCTAACTTTGGTAGTTTCATTTCTACTGCAGTTGGCACCTTTTCGATGTATGTACCTAATAATTCTACCATCTTATCAAATGAAAACTCTACTTCATTTATTATCTTTTGTTGTGATGCAAGTTCTGTAAATTTCTTGTATCGAGACTTCACGAACTTCATAGAATTAGCTGCCTCTTGTAAATTTACATCAAACCAATGTTGTCCTTCAACATAGATATTTTTTGGAAATGAATCTTTATGTACAGGTATGTAATTACCATTCACCAACATAGAATATTCAGGTTTTAGAAAATCTATATGTCCTGTTGCAGCAGATGCAATTACTGGTTTACCACTCATTGTCGCCTCTAATAATGGTCTACCAAATCCCTCTCCGTGAGTAAATGAAATATGTGCACTTACTTTTGGGTGATTATATAATTGATTCATTTGTTCATCGGTCAAATCTCCGTGTAGAAAATATATTGGTGGTAATGATTCACCTTTGAACTTTGCCTGTATCTCTTTGATTCTTTTTGTTATAACATCTTTATCAATAATAGAGTATCCAGCACCACTCGTTTTCAATATCAATCCTGGTTGGTCTTCTTGATTCTTGAATGTCTGTAAGAATGTATGTATCATTCTACCCACATCTTTTCTATCATTACCAAATCCACCTTGTAACCAATGACCAACAAATAAATAATTGAAATCAGTTTTTATCTTTCCTAACTCATCAACTACGATTGGGTCAAATTCATTTGTTGTATTGTAAACCTCAGTATCCACACCTTCAAATAAAACCTCTATTGGTGAGTTTACTTGTAATGTATTTACCACTTGACCTTGTTGATTTTTCTCTTCATATACGGTTTTCAACAATACTTCTTTAGAAAAATTAGAACTTGCTAAAACCAAATCCATTCTATTACATCCCTCAATCCACTCTTTTGGTATAAGTGTGGCTTCTAATCCAGCAGTTATTCCAATGTTGAACTTACCATAAGGTTGAAATTCATTTGGTACAACGATGTGAATATGTATATCGGGTTGTCTATCTAAGTTAGGATTGACTAATAAATTATCAATGATTGGTTTATCTTTTGGATGTCCAATCATCAAAGCATTTTGTGGTGTGTTTCCCCAAGGTACATTGAATACTTTTACATCATACTTATCTAATTTTACAAGAGCTCTAACTATATCTCTTGACCTTGACCCATATCCACTACGAGTCCCAACTGGTGCGGTAACTAATATTAATGGTTTCATCTATATAACCTCTGATAATTCAAATTGTTTTCTTGGTTTGAAGTTCTCGAAAGCCCAATCCATATCTTTTATGAACCTTTCATTCATATGTTTTGAAGACATACCAATGTCCTCTCTCAGAACAAACTCCCTACCTAATAATCCTCTACGAACTCTTTCTTCTTTAGGTAAATCATAAACCTCTTTCAACTTATCTCCCGCATCTTCAAATCTACATCTGTCATCAAAAATGTACGGAGTTGGTGGTGAACCTTGAAGTGAACGACAAGCTGGAAATATTGGAAATGCCCATTCTCCACACTCTTGATATTTACCATCGTGGTTAGAACCCCATTCTTTAGTATAATCATCAACGGTAAGTAATTCATTTGTATATCCACTACCATCACTATTTACAACTTGTTTTGTAAATCCACATTGGTCTTGTAATCCACCTGTAACATTTACAATTATAGGTGTTCCACTCATTAGGGATTCTGCAGTAGCAAGTCCAAATCCTTCATTTGATGCCATATTGATTGTAACATCCGAAACTCCATATAGATAATTCAATTCCTCAGTAGATAGTTTGACATGCGAGAAGAATACATCGTAGTCTGGACACAATTCATCCACAACTGCTGGTAAATCTGTTCCATTGTTGTCTACAGGATTAGTGTGCATAATCAACAAACATTTCTTAGCCTCTTCTTTTGGTAATTGGTCACAGAAATGTTTATAAGCCAATATAGTATCACCAGGTAATTTTCTTCTGATGTTTCTATTGTTATAAAGAACGATAAAATCTTTCTTACCCTTTGAGTTTATCTTGGACATAAATTCAGTATACTTTTTACTTTTAGTATCTTCATCGGATAATGGTCTGAAAAGTTCTTCGTTTATTCCGTGTGGTATGTATGTAGAATCCTTCTCAGTTCTTGGTGTTCTTTGACAAACTTGATTGACTATGTTCACAGTCTGTCTTGAAATATTCATAATCAAATCACAAGACTCATAATAGTCTTCATTCCATCTCGGATAAGGTAAGTCATCCCAAATATTATAATAGAAGATAGGAATCTCTTGTCGTACTTCGTGTTCCATTTCAAACAACCAAACCCAAAATCTTGGGTCGGTATAAATCATTATGGCATCTGGTTTTTCTACTGACAAAACTCCTCTCAACAAATTAGGATTACCATAACCACTAATTGGTTGAACCTTTACATTTGCATCTTTGATACCTCGTTCCTTGTTCACATCATCAGATATATCAAATATCTTACCCTCTTCAGGATGTTTGATAGCTCCACCAATCTGATACCAATCGTAATGATGAGCAGTTCCCATAACAAATTCTTTTGACATCGTACCAACACCAGAAGCCATTCTCAAGTCATCTGATAGTAGTAGAATTTTTTTCTTTTTAGTCATTTAGAACCTCTTTATCATTTGTGTATTGTTGGAAAAAGTACTTATCCAACATTTCTAACTTATCATCATACTCAGCAATAATTCCTAATTCCTTTTCTATCGTTTCCATAATATCAGGATGTTCGGCAACACCTGCAGGATTTCTTAGTAAATTATTGACATTGACTTTATGTTTTTCAATGTGTGCTTTGAAGTGTAGTCTACTAGCCTTTAGTATTTCTTTTCTCATAACCTATCCTATTTCTATAATTTTGAACTACTAATATGTAGTTGAGTATAGTCTCGAATCTCATCTCGAAAATTTTCATCTTGATTATATTTGTCTATAGCTCTGTTTACTAATTTTTGTAAGGTAAAATCATCATCGAGACATATACTTCTAAATCTTATATATGAATCTTTCAACACCTTTACCGAAGTCAATTTGAACTTATCCATTTAGTTTTCCCTCATAAATACTTATATATAAATATATCATTATTGTATAATGGTTATATTTTTTTTCAATTTTTTAGCCTCTAATAAACAACTTTCTGTACCTTTTGACCTTTTATCTTTTGGTATAAATGCAACAACTACATCAGAGTATTCTGCAATCTGTTTATTTCTTTTATGATAATGATAAACTCTATAATCCTTACCATACTCATAGTTTGGTCGTATACAATGTTGGTTGTATGGGTAATGTTGTGGTGGAAATTCTGAATATTTTACATCCATTTCTAATGAGAATTTTTTTGCGTAACCATCTGCACCTTGTTTTTGACCACCACTTACTATTTCTAAGTCTGTACCAAATTGTTCTTTACATTTGAAAATAAAGTCTCGTACTTTTCTCTTATCAACATACTCTCTACTTCCAACAATTGCTACTCTCATATCATCCATCGGTTCTCTTCTGTTTTGGTTTCTGTTGGTGTTTTGGTTGTGAACAAAACTCTGCAGCCTTTATAAATTGAGAAATACCCATAACAATACTATCTGGACTATCTGCCTGATACCAAAATCTGTTTAGTTTTGTATCAACTTTATTTATGTCAAACCAAACTCTGTCTTTTGGTTCAGATTCTATAATTGTTTTCCAATGTAATCTACCCTCACAATTCTTCATAAATTTTTGTAACCCACTTAGGTCTTTTGAATCGTGTAGTAAAAAATAACATTTGAACCTTGCGGAACTACCCCAAGCATTATCTAATAAGTCGAGTATAAACTCTTCATATACTTCGTTACCTAACCAACCTTCTGTTGATATTCTGATAGTATAATTTACTTGTTTACCAAAAGTTTCTTGCATCCTTATCCCCTATCACATATTTCTGGTTTATCTTTGAACTCACACCACTTACAAGACTTCTGAGTATTTGTTTTTGTATACTCTTTGTCCAATATTCTATCTCCATTTTCATCATAACAATCATCCATAAAAGATTCAAATCGTTTCCAAGTCTGATTCATACTTGGAGTTCCATTTGCTGGATGGTGAAGTTGTACTCTTTTTTGTGGAAAGTCCACATTTTCATATAACATCCGTTTCAATATAAGAAACTCTACATCAATCCTATCAATTGGTATCTTCCAAGTCTCAGATAAAAACTTTTTATACAACAAAATTTGGTCTGATTTTATCTTGTCTTGTTTGACATATTTATTCCACCCTTTAGTGGATGTCTTTATATCAATAACTTTGAATCTACCATTTCGTGTATCTTTCATAACTAAATCTATGAACCCAACAAAGTTCATATTTGGTCTCAATTTCTTCTGTAGTGGAATTTCTACTCCAACCAACTCCCAATGTTTCTTTGAGAAATAATTAGCTCTTTTCTTTTTGAAGAAATCAAATATCAATACTCCGTGACTAAAGAATTCTTTCATATCATTTTCAGTACAAAATTCTTCTCCACCATTGTTTTTCATAATGTTCTCATAGTTAGTTTTCATTCTATGAAGTAACATTTTATCAAGTGGTAGTTGGTCTGCCTCTTTGATTGACTTTTTATACATTACATCAAGGTAAGTTTGTAATACCTCGTGTACACTCGTACCAAACATAGTGTGTATGGAATCTGAAAATGGAGCTAACTTATCAATGTACTTTAGTTTCCATTGATAAGGACAATTACTCCATACAGAATATTGTGAGTGACTTACTCTATTTACTGACAATTACTTACCCCACTTACCACGACCTACAATCGTCGCCATTATCCCATAATTAGACACATCCAAATATGCATCTTCTAATGGTTCATCTTTTACAGCAGATTCTCTATTGTTCATCAATAAAGTCTTTACTCTCTGTAACTTATCATTCATACGAAACCACAAACCTGTAAGTGATAGTTTCACTTCTTCTGGTGTCTTCAATGCTGTTCCAACTGAAATATTACCAGGACCATAATCGTGTTGTTTGTGTAAGAACAATTCATATTGTTCTCTTTGTAACTTTTTGAACTCAGCAGTCATTACTGGCCACTCTTTTTCCATCAGTTCTATAACTTCATCAGTTGATACCCTATCAACATCAGTTGATACAACAGATGTTTCTGTTCTTTCTTTTATCATTTATAACCTCTCATTTATCATTTTTTAAAAACAAATATGGGTTCATATTTATAACCCGCACCCATTACACTTGATAATGTCAATTGTAATGTGTCTTCTTGTGTAAAACCAAGTTCTTTTGATATACTAATAGTCTCCTTTTCTATAAAATCATACTTAGGAGTATTTGCAATATTTATCAACATATATTTATCTTTTTTTAGTCCATCATAACAATTTTGAATAGTCTTTCTCAAAAAACCATTTACCCATTCATTCTCTGTAGGGAATTTAATAAAACTTTGTGACTTTTCCAAGCTATATTTTTCAGTATCGAAATAAGGTGGGGAAGTGAAACATAAATCGAGTGATTCTTTTTCTGGTTTGAATTCCTCACTTCCTTGTTTATAAATATCAATTTTTTTCCCAAAATACGAAAAATCTTTTTTCATCTCCAACAGACCATCAAAAGTTCTCGTAGATGGTTCAGTACCAATGTAATGTTTGGTATTTGATGCAGATAAGAATCCTAATAATCTACCACCCCAACCACAACTCATATCCCAAACTACTTCACCACCAAACTTCTCGTATATTAGTTTTGCGGCAGTTGGTCTAAAGTTACTAACTGATTGAGTTCCTGTATAAATTTTTAGTGATTGTCTAAGTCTATTCTCTGTAAACTTATTGTTTGGATGATTCTCCTCACCTTTGTAATGTTTTGCACTCCAATTCCAACATTTACGAATAGTCTTTTTGAACTTCTCGTCATCATTGAATATTTCCATTGGTGATTGTTTGGCACTCCCACATCTTATTTCCCAAAAATGTGGGAAGTATGTCCAAGCCAATCTCAAACAATGCATTGTCTGTATGATTTGATTATCAATAAAAATAGTATTCACATCAAACTTTTGTAGTTTTTTTATGTGGTCGTGTTTCTCTTCCTCACGAATTTTATAATGTGGAAATCCGTGTCTCCGATAATAATCAAATATAACTTCGATACCGTGTTCGATATCGTGTTCTTTTATTGCATTTGTTATCTTGTGAAACTCCAAATCTCGTTCATCAATATCAACGAACTTACTTAGGACTTGGTAATCTACACTTGTCATTTTATACTATCTACTATTCCGTATTCTATAGCCTGTTTGGAATCAATGTATGTGTCTTTTGTCATAACTCTATTCCAAAATGCCTTTGGTTTGTTGGTGTGTTGAATAAACATCTCTATCATTTTCTTCCTAAGATTTTCAAGGTGTTTTGATGAACTCAACACATCACTTGTTTTTCCGTGTTCAAAAGAAGAACCCTCGTGTACCATAATTGTCGTATTTTTAGTCATAGTTCTTTCACCCGTCCCACTTATTAGAATCAAACTTCCTGCACTCATACATGCACCAACTGCGTGTGTATTTACTTTCACAGGAAATGATTGTATAGTGTCTATCAACCCAAGTGCCGAATACAAATCACCACCATAAGATGTGATATGTAAAGTTATTGGGTCATCAGTAGGATTTACCCTCTGTATCGTGTGTAATTTTGCTCCGATATCATAAAGTGTCGATAACTCGAATTCTTGATTCAACCAAATTATTTTTTCTTTGGTATCTAATCCCCATTCGTGTTCATATAATGCTTTCTCATAATTAGTAAGTTCTGTCAATTTACCTTTCGCCATTTTGTATCCCTCTATTGTAACTGGATTTAAATTTGGGTTATTAAACCGATTATACATTCTATGTAAGTCCGTATTTCCTACGAATTACATCTTCTTTTACTCCATACTTTCTCAAGATACCACCGAGTTCGGCCTTACCTTGTTCAGAAGAGATGTAGTAGTCATAATACTGCACAGATTCTCTGAATGATAGTTTGAAGTGTTTTGATATTATCTCTAATACCTCGTTGGGTCTCATATCTTTTTCTCCCTTGATATATTTCAACCATTGTTTTTTTCTTGGTAATATACTTGTGTACAACTTATAAACATCTTTAGGTTCTAATGTCCAATACTTCTGAACATCATTTACAAAGTCCACCCATTCCATTTTCATTGAAAGGAATCGATGTACCATATAATTTGACCACGACTTTTTATCAACCTCTGTTAGATTTTCAAAATAGTTGTTTGGTTGTGTACAAATTGCAGTTATGTGGTCGAATAAAGATTTACCTTTTTGTTTGGTATCCTCAATACTATACTTTTGTTCCAACTCTTCTTCAGATGGAACAAGATTATCCACATAATCATTACCAAATAATTTTACTAAATTTTGTTCGTAATTACTCATCTTTTGGAATGAATCCTTTTGGTACTTCACCACAATTACCACAAGAAAATACATTGATTGGTACTATGGCTTCTTCTCCTGTTGGTGATACAAGTGGTGATAATTTCTTCAGAAAGTATGTCTGAATAAAATTATAATTACCACATTTCTCACACGAGATACTTTCAGCCTTACTCAAATCAACTTGTACTTGTTGTTGTTGCCCTGGCATTGGTTTCATCGGTCTCATTGTCATTTTATATATCCTATAATCTTGGTTAGCATCGCCATACAATTTATCTCTTTATCTGGAACTTGTGAATCACGAAACTCATACTCGGCGATTGTTAGTATAACCTCGGCTTCTGAACCCTTTGCAAAATCATCTATTGTGTCATATAAGTATCTAAACAAATCCACAAAGTCGTTTATCTTTGAGTTTGCAAGAATCTTTCGTATATTATTGAAACAATCTTTTGGATTGTCATTTTTCAATGATTCCAAAATCTTTACTTTGTAATTATCATTATATTCTTCAGATACTAATACGAGTTTACCATCCACTACTTGTCTTTGTATTGTATTTATAATTCTACGAATATCAGGATAGTTTGCATTTACTATGTCACCCATATCTTTTATTTCAAAATCGACATCCTCTTGTTTCAAAATGGTATTCAAGTGAAGAGCAACTTCTTTTTTAGATGGTGGTGATATGTTATAAGTCTGACAACGACTTACAATAGGTTGTAACATTCTCTCTAAATAATTACAAGTCAATATAAATCTACAATGTGAAGAAAATACTTCCATAAGATTACGAAGAGCGGCCTGAGCATTTGGTGTTATATAATCACACTCATCTAATATAACCACTTTCCATTTCTTGAATCCAATACTTGAGGCAAATGTCTTTATCTTTGTCCTAACAGTATCAACATTATTCTCATCGGATGCATTGATATATAAATAATCACAATCAATCTGATTGACGATTAGTTTTGCAAGAGTAGTCTTACCTGTACCAGCCTTCCCATATAGTAAAAGGTGTGGTATGTCATCATTTTTGATATATGAACCAACCTTCTTTACAAGGTGTTCGTTACCAACATATGTATCGAGTGTTTGTGGTCGATATTTCTCAACCCACAAAAGAGTATCATTTTCCATTTATTTTCCTAATTTATCATATATGAATATACGAATAAAAGCAATACAAGTCAAGCTTTTTTCCATATCCATATTGGTTCTCCGAATGCTATATTTTCGGTTTCCTTTGTTTTATCTTTCAAATCTTCACTAAAGTATTCACTTTTTGCATTACCAGCACCACCACTATTGAATCTCTTAGTCATCTCCATTCCTATACAACCATAGTATTCCAACCCTTGTGATTTTATAAAATCATTCATTGGATTACAAATGTCAAAATATGTTTTGTTTTTTGCATCATAAACATCTGCAATATTTATTGCCAGTATCCCATTCTTTTTCAATGTTGGAATTATCTTTTCTATTGTCTTATGTAAGAAGTTTTTATTCCAACTATCAATGTCTTTATATCTGATGTAACTTTGTGTATCTTCATCGGAATACTTTTCAACATTGAAGTAAGGTGGTGATGTAAATATTGTATCGAAATAATTTTCATATTTTGAATAATCCACATCTTCCGCTGGTTCACAAATAAACTCTACTTCTTTTGGTTCTTCAAAAAATGTTTGGTTTTCTTTATAGAACTCAACTTGTTTTTTATAGTTTGGATGATTGAGTGTGTTTGGGTCAATCCCAACATATGATTTTGTTGTCTCTCCACAATAAAACCCAGCCAACCTATCACCCCAACCAGCACTAAAGTCAAGTACATTACCACTTCTAAAGTAGTCATAAAATCCTTTCGCTATACTTGGTTTGAATTGTGATGCCACATACTTTCGTAATGTGGTGGCCATTCTAATACTCTGTAAATCTACTTTGGTCAATACCTTTTCAAGACTCCAAAATGCCCTAACAATTGTTTTTATCCCATCAATTGTTTGCCAAGTTTTCCATCCACTTGGTGTTCTCGTCCAATCAACTTTCCATCTTGTTTCTATGTGAAATGGATTTGATGCATTATTACCTTTATTATCTCGTTTGAAATATTTTGGTGATAATATGTATTTTGATTTTTGTTCATTTCTTGGAAACCAAAAATCTTCTACCAATATGTCTGGCCATTTCACACCCTTGAGTCTTTTCAAACTTCTCAAAGATTCTTCTTCAGTAATTTGTGGTATTGGACACGGATATGTATGTAAACATTTAGCCAATTCATCAACTACTTCATCTTTTTCATAAGTCTCCATAATATACTTCCATTCCTTTTCATCTATGAAAAGATACGGTTTCATATCGTAAAACTTAGTAAAATAGTCTATAATTTTTTCCATACCCAAATAGGTTCACAAAATGTTTTGTTCTTTGTCTCTTCCGCAAGTTTTAGTGATTCTTCACTATACTCTTCTGATTTTGCAGTTCCTGCACCACCACTATTAGGTCTCTTTGCCATCTCCATACCAATACAACCTTGATATTCTGAACCCTCTAATTCATTATTTATGAAATCATTCATTGGGTCACATATCTTATCCCAACCTCTATCAGTACTCCATTTTGAATTAGAATAGACATCAGAAATATTTACCAACAAATGTCCACCACTACTTATACGAGTCCACATCTTTTCAAGTGCCCTATGTAAGAATGATTCATTCCAAGAATTTATATCCTTGTATCTTATCCAACTTTGAGTGTCATCATAACTATATCGTTCCACATTGAAATAAGGTGGTGATGTAAATACCAAATCAACAGGTTTTATCTGAGAGTAATCAAAATCTTCTGCAGGTGATTCAAAGAAATCTACTTCCTTAGTTGGTTCTAAAAAAGTACTTCTATGTTTTTCATAAAACTCAGCCTGTTCTCTGTAGATTGGATGATTTTCTTTTCTTGGGTCTATACCATAATACCTACTTGAATTAGAGGCATAAAACCCAGCCAATCTATCACCCCAACCTGCAGAAAAATCTAAAATACTATCAGCCTCAAAGTAATCATATATTGCTTTTGCGACCGATGGTTTGAATTGACTACAAATGTATTTTCTGAGTCCTATCATCAACCTTAGATGTTTTTTATCAATCTTAGGTAACTTCAAAGAGTATGCCGCACCCATTAGACTCGTCATAAACTTCTCAGTTTCCCAAGTCCGTTGTGGTCCAGGTGAAACTGAACCATCTACAGACCATCTATTTTTCTGTTGAAAGTAGTTTGATGATTTATTACCAACATTATATCGTTTGAAATAAATCTGTTTACCTTTATAATCAATTCCCCATCTATATCCATCTTCACTTCTGGCAAACCACTCATCTTCTACAATCAAATCATTCCACCAAATACCTTTCAACTTTTTATAGTCTTTTAGACACACCTCTTCAGATATTTCCGCATAAGGTATCGGATAAGTCATTGCAACTTTGGCAAGACTTTCTTTTACATCATCCTTTTCAAAGGTTTCTTTTATGTAAGTCCACTCTTCTTCGGATATGTCTAAGTATCCATCTTGGTTGTAAAATTTGTCAAAGTATTTTAGATACATTTATCTCTTATTCGCAGATGCAACAAGGAAATACTCAGAGACATACTTATCAACTTGGAATTTGATATGTGCAAGTCCATCTTTTGAAACTCTCAATCTTGCATTACCACACTCTTTGTTTGCAACCAATACATCTTTGAATAGATTTGCATTGAATGAGATATTGTCTAACTTGTCAAACTCAGTTACATTTACTGGTAGTTCAACTCTATTAGAGTTTATTTCACTCCAACCAATAACAACTTTTGCACCACTATCACTTTCATCTGTCAATATAGTGAATGTTTCTGTATCTGGTAATGCAGATTTACCATTGATAAATTTATTGATAAAATTAGAATCAATGTCAAGTGTCAATGTAAAATCAGGAACATTCTTCAAGTCTGGTGGTCTGTTTATTACTGATAAATCAGATAACATATAGTTTACAGAAGAAGTATCATCTTTCACTTTTAGTGAAATACATTTATCTTCTGACCTTAGTATATCAAGATTGATATCATTACCAACTACACCAAGTAATGATGATAATTGGTTTGTATTATATACTCCCATTTCAAAATCTTCAACATCAAACTCATCCAAACTAACATTTCCAAGTAATGATTTATCACCTGAAATGAATCGTGTTGATAGAGTACTATCGTTGTTTCTCCAAATGGCAGTATTTATGTTACCACTCAAATGGTATTTTGAAATGAAACGAGTCAATACATCTTTATTCATAACCGTTTTTCTCCTATTATAGTTTTAGTATATTTATATATATTGTTTATTATTCTCAAACAATCAAAAAAATCTTTCAATGGTATCTTTTTTTAGTGTTGGTTCATCCCAATTCATAGCCTGATAAAACATCATAATCTTTTTATATAACGCCTGGTCGTAGATTTTCTTATGATGTATATTCTCTTTTATGAATTTGATTATCTCAGGTGGGTCCTCATAACCTTTGTAGGCCAACACATCCATACCTAAATTATTTTCTTTTAGATACACCCACTTTATCTTACTACCATTCTTGATGAATTCATATTTCTTATCTTGTTTGTAATACTTTAGTAAGTCATTGTGATTTATAGCAGCCTTGACATGCACTGGTGCACCTTTTTTGAAATCAGTAAACATACCATCTGATGGTGATATGTATTTTGATATATTCTTTACCCCAACTGGTGATGAGATTCTATCAAAGTCCATCAACTCCATTGAATTTCTAAAGTTTACAATTCTCTCATCTATCTTTTCTTTTGGTACATCCGCCAAAATATCTTCCAACACACTCGATAGTAATTCTTTCATCGCGATTGCAAATGAACTTCTAACGGTATCCAAACCTTTGACATGCACTTTGTTTACCTTTACTCCAGCATCATTGATAATCTTCATACCATATCTTTTCTTGGTAATGAATAATCCACTCTTTGCAATAACCTCTTGTTTTATCTCGTAATAGTGTTCATCTATACGATTGAATCTTTTAGCAAAATAATTATATGAATTGTTCAAGAATGTTTGTACCTCTGATGCAATATCAAGAATCTTTTTTGACATCATCACATCAGATAATTTTTCATTCGGAAATCTCTTCTCTACCAATGGAACTGCAGAATAAAATACTGAATCAGTATCAATGTAAATACAATAGTCTTTGTCATCACCCAACTCTCTGTTGTAAAAGTAGTTACCCATTTTCTTAGTGAATTTGATTAGTGATTGACCTGTCAATGTTGTTGATTCTGCATTATCTAAGTCATAGAATCTAAATACAGGTAAACCCAACACACCATATAATGAGTTTAGAATAATCTTCTGTAGGTATTGTCTTCTATCAAAATACTGATGTTGTTCATCGTTACCCTCTTCAGCAAACTTCTTAGCCAACTTTCTGAACTCTACCCTTTCATTGAACCACTTAGTCAATAGTGATGGAATCAAACCTTTCTTATCAGTTCTATACAATACTCCACACGAAGATATACTGACTTGATTATCATTGAAGTATTGTTCGAGTTGGTCATTAGTTACTTTACCTTGTTCCTTACCTTTCATCTCAATAGTATAAGTCTTTTTCAAATCTTTTTGTAAATACTCTTCAGGATCCCAACCAATAACCTTACCAAGTTTAGTTTCAGGTGAAATATTCAATGAACGAATTACACTCGGATACATACTCGTAATATCCAAATCATATACCCAACTATGTTTACCAGATTGTGGTTCTTGTACATAAGCACCTGCGAACTTATCACCACTCAATTGTTTTGGTCTTGGTGGTTTATCTGGTGCAACCATTCCAACCTTTTTCAGATAGACTAAAATCGCACCCTCAAGATATCGTGAACTCATAAATACATCTTCATAAGGTACATGCCCAAGATGAGCCACACCACGAGCAATATCAATAAAATCTAATTTATCATCGAGTTTCTTCACAATCCTAACATCGTGTATGTTATATTCTACAAATTTCTCTAAGTCATTTTCATATAAATCGTTCAATGTACCATCATATTCTATTTTATTCGTACCAACCTCAACCTCACCAATATGGTCTAATCTGTAACTTGATTGCATCGTAAATCTAAAGTTCTTGTAGAGTGCGAGATAGTCTAAAATGTTCACACCTGCAATTGTATATCTTTCTCTGAATGTAGACCAATTTACTTCTCTAATTGGTGATAGTAAATTGGCCACATCAGCACCAACCACTTGAACTGACCGATTATAGAGAAAAGGAATATCGAAAAACTCTATATTCCAGCCAGTAATTATTGTTGGTTGGATTTCCATATATTTTAGGTAAAATCTTGTCAATAATTGAAACTCTGTTTTGAATGTTTCAATCGTTTGTCCATCTTCTTCTTTTACTCTGTTACCTACATCATCAGATGGTAGTTCAAATTTATTTTCAGGATCGAGTACAAAAGCAGTATAGTGGTCGGTAATAGAATCATAAATCGCAATAGAAGTTATCTGTTCTTTTGGATTCTGAACATCAGGAAATCCATCTACGATTTCACACTCGATATCCATAATCATTACTCTGTGACCATCAGATACTTCATCACTATCTGTATATTGGTCTACTAAAAATCTAACTACGGGTTGTACATCAGACTCAAACAGACCTTTTTCTTTAGGATCCCAATCGTGTATCTTCTTTAGTCTATCACCATATAGTGAAACATATTGACCACCAGGTGATTTGGTATACGCATATTTTTTGAATGGTATGACTTGGTAACCAGCCTTATCATCCCAAAGATGTATTTTCTTTTTGAAATGGTCGTAATGAATTGCCTGATACATTTATATAAACCTATTTACACCTGTTAGTTCGTTTATTCTTTCCATTGATTTTGTAAAATACTCCTCATCTAACTCACAACCAATAAATTCTCTGTTGGTATTTATGGATGCAATTGCAGTACTACCACTACCACTAAAACAATCCAAAACAACATCACCTTTATTTGTGTGAGCCTTGATAATTCTTTCTAATAACTCAAGTGGTTTCTGAGTTGGATGCCATCCAGCATATTCTTTTGATGTGGTATGATTGTTCTTTGGCCAAACATCCGTTGGTATTTTACCAAGTGGATTTAGTTCTTTACCTTTTCTAACACTCTTTTTCAAAATATATGGTATTCTAACATCATCTTTGTTGAACATAAATTCTTTACCTTTAGAATACATCAATAAATCCTCGTGTTTTCTGGCAAAGTTTTTCTTTGTTCTACCACCCCAATCATACGACCATATTATCCAACTCTGATAATAAATATCATCAAAAGAGTTGAGAACATCTAATTTATATTTCAAGAATGTATCTGTTTTGGTAGTACCCCAAACATACATACATCTATTTGGTTTCAATACCCTAACACATTCAGCTGTCCATAACTTACACCAATCTAAATAATCTTGTTCTGTGTCCCAAGCCGAGTCCCAACCCTTACCACCATCATATCCAATATAATATGGTGGATCTGTTAGAACCAAATCAATAGAATTATCATCAAGACCTCTTAGTAAGTCTAAACAATCCTCATTTACTATAGCATAACTTTTCATTCATTCTCCTCGAACCAATCATTGTCTTTGTAAGCAATTTCATAATTAGAAACATCGTCTAAGTTCACAACAACACTATTTAGGTTTGTTGTCGCCCCATCTTTACGATTGTTGTTGTTTTCAGTAAGTGTACTGATAACATAATCAGTAGTTGGTTTGATAATCAAAACACATCTCTCTTTCCAAAACACACCAAAATAGTGATTATGTTTAGAATAAGCATCAATTGCATCTTGTGTATATGCCCCATTGTAAACACCAGGAACTTTGAGTGCTGAAAATCTCAAACCTGTATTATGGTTTCTAACTTGACGAGTAAGGTTACGAACCTCTTTGTCATTGATAGACTTACTCTTATATTCTGCAGTTTGTCCATCAGCCTCATAAGCATCTGCACCATATTTATCACTACCTTTACCAGCAGAAATCTTATCAAAAGCCTTGTGACCTAATTTGTCAGCGATAACAAACTCTCTCCATTGAGTTTTGTCTGTAATTTTATGAACACCATCCCTCTCACCTTTTAGATATAAAGCGTGAGCCAAGTCTTCATAAGAAAAATTGTTTATTAGATTGTTAGTTGTTGTCTTCATTTTGTTTGTTTTTCCTTTATTATTCATAGTATAATATACACAACTTTTACTATATGTGTCAAGCATTATTTTCTTTTTTTATAACACAAAATAAACAGAGTTCAGGATAAAAAATCATTATCCCATCTAACTCTGTTTTACATTGTTTACATTTACGATTCGTCTTCGTCTTCTTCATCACCATCAAACCACACTTCGCAGTGTTCGAGACAATCTGAACAGATGTCATAGTCATCATAGACCATTCCACCACAACATTCACTTCTATACATAATAGACTCCTTTTATTTTATGTTTAGTTTTGAAAAATATTCATCTTTAGTGATACCAAGTCTACCATTGGTTTTTCTACCCCAAGTAAACTCACTCTTTAGTTTCTTGTTAGCCAAGACATTTACAAAAAAATCATTGGTTGGATTCTCACAAATAAACTCATAGTTTTTCAAGAATCTATCCACACCATTCATATCACTACCTTTTGTGAAATACATTCTTTCGTATGGTAAATTTGTAGTACTCATAGTCAATTTGAAATTCTTGAAATACTTATTATATTCAACTCCCACATGCTGGATAGTACCACTTCTTTTATTTACCCAATAAGTGTAAGTACCTTCTTTTAGATGTTTTCTTGTATTCATTATTTTTTCCTTATTTTTCATACCATAAGTTACAAATAAAAAATGACAAATACAAGCACTTTTTACAACTTTTTTTATTTTTTTTTCAATCCATTAGAAATATTTCTTGTGAATCTATTAGTGTATTTTCAATACTCCAATACAATTTCATCCAACTACCACTACCCTTATTTTGCATTACTCTTGTAGGTCTTAGTGTATTGAAAAAATATCCTAAACTATCTACTTCAGAGTATCTGTCTGTAGTCCATCTTAGTGTGTCTACATCTACATCCATAGTATCTCTGTTTCCAAAGTTATCATACCATATTGCTTTATTTCTTCTGTTTGGTAATAATCTGTAATGTCCACTTGAATCATCTTCGTCCCAATACATATTACTCCACCAATGTACAACCATTCTTTCAAGTGGTATACTATCTTCTGATTCTAAGTGACCCCAAATTGGAGCAGGTGTTATCCATAACCAATCAAGTATTTCAATTCTATCTACTCGTAACATCGTCACGATAATATTAGATTTAGTCGGGTCTTCTACCCTATCATCACAACAAAATAATAATAACAAAAATAATAACTTTTTCAATGTTTGTACCTTTACAATAATTGGGGGGAAAAATTCCCCCCAATTTATTACTTTAGAAATTGACAGATAGTCCTAAGTTGAAACTTCTTGGTGTTCCAAGAAATACTTCGGCATTATGAGCTAAGTGAAGTTTATCACCATACCCATTGTATTTACTATTGTCTGTTGCATCTTGAACATATACTTCGTCAAGAGCATTGAATAAATGACCGTGAATAGTCATATCAAGACCTGCAATTTCAGGTAATTTATAAGATAGATGTAAGTCTAACTTACCATAAGATGGAGTTTTCCATACTTGTGCTCTATCTGCATCACCATCAACCTCACGAGAATCAGGACTCCAATCAGCATAGTGATTGTCGTACCATCTATAAAGACCTTGTACACTCAAACCTTTGATTGGTTTTACTGTAAGTCCACCAACATAAGATGTCTGTGGCATATCACCAACCTTTAGATTATTTAGAGCATATTCATACTCAGTAGATGTTTGTCCAATAATCTCATTATTTTCATTGTATTCCATTGAAGTATAGTCACCTTTAGCATCTCCGTCAAAGTACCAATCTCCGATACTAACAGCGACATCTAAGTCTACCATTTCGTGTAGAGCAACTTTAGACTCTATCTCGAAACCACTATGACTTTGGTCTACACCAGTTAGATAAATGATGTCTGTGTCACCTGAATCACCTTGTCCTGTTGTTACAGATTTTGTAAGGTTTCTATCTTTCCATTGAGTGTTGTAATAACTACCCTTGATAGCAACTTTATCACTTCTGTATTCTCCACCGATTTCATTAGATATGAATTTCTCATTGTCTGGATTTGTAGATACATTTCCATCATAGTCAATCACATTATCTAAGATTGGTGGTTTTTGAACATACCCTAAATTAGCAAATGCTGATAATCTGTCATCAAGATTATATCTAGCACCACCCTTTACTTGAAAGGTTGTGATAGATGGAGCTTCAACAAAATTATCAATTTTGTTTCCATCTTCATCTACATTTAGAGCAAAATGGTCTTCGTAAGTATATCCAATAGTGGATACACCACCCATACCATAAAGGTTTAGTTTCTCACCAGTATAACTACCTTGTAAGAAAGCACCAAACCAATCAACAGTTGTTTCGTTGTGATAGGCGATAATATCACCTAAACGAACTACTTTACCATCAGGTGCGTTATCATCGGCGAAATTTACATAGTAGTCTCCACCTAATAAATCACGAACCTCACGGGCGTGTTCTATACCAGCAGTTCTCCAATCGATACCAACTTGAACTTCAAGTTCGTCTGATACATCATAGTTCAATTTAGAAATCAAACCATATGTGTTCTGACGATTGATTGAGTTACGAAGAATACCTGTTGAACGATTTTCAACATCAGACCAAGCAGAATCTACATTAGATGAGTTCTGTTCAATCTCAGCATTCCAATCCCACATCCAAGGTGAACTTGCATACCAAGGTTCTCCTTCGACTGCAGGTTTTCTACTGACACTTCCATAAGTACCAGTACCACCACCTGAACCACCACTCCAATATAATACTGAAGATAATCTCATATCATCATTTATATCATAGAAATGGTTTAGATTTACAAGTGGTTTATGAAAGAAGTTTTCTCTTTCATTCAACAGATTTGGATTGTACCTGTCTGTTGTATTAGCACCATACATATACCAGTATTGTTTACCTTTATATGATGGGTCTACAGGTGCCCAATTCTGATTGAAGAACCTACCAGCTTCAGTTTCAAACTTCTCTCCCTCAACATAAGCTGAATCATTGTATCCATCGATACTTCCAGCCAACTCTTGAGAATAAGTAGCTATGTTCTGTTTGTATAGGTTCTGTCCGTGTCTTTGTGGAGCACCGATTGCATATAACTCGAATCTCTGTTTATCTGATACAGCATATGATGTACCTAAATAATAAGCCCAAGCATCTGTCCAAGTACCGTCAATCAAACCGTCACCAGTTTTACGAACAATTGTACCACTAATTGCCAACTTATCATTTATTAGACCTGAGTTATAATTCAAGGTAGATTTTAGAAATCCACCCTCACCGACTTCCTGTTTGAACTTCCCACCTTTTTCGTGAGCAGCTGGGTCGGTGATAATGTTCATCGTTCCACCAATTGATGGTGTAGCAAGATTCACGGCTGATAGACCTCGTTGCATCTGAATTGAGGAAGTAGCATCTCCTACTCCATCCCAATTAGACCAATAAACCCATCCGTTCTCCATATCGTTTTGGGGAACTCCGTTTATCATTACTGCGACATTTCGTTGGTTGAATCCACGAACATTAATACGGGCATCTCCCGCACCTCCACCTTGTTGAGTTGCATATACACTTGGTGTTGTGTTTAGAATCATTGGAATATCTTGAGAACCTAATCTCACTTCCATTTCTTCTTTACTAACCGTAGTATAAGCAACAGGTGTAGTCTCATCTGCACGAGAAGCAAGAACTTCAAGTGCTGTGAGAGCAACCACATCAGTTTCTAAGTCAAAACTGACACTTCCAACTATATCACCAATCTCAACTGATTGAGTTTTGGCAACATAACCGATGTATGAAGCAGTAATGTCAAAAGTACCAGATCCAGTTTCGATGACGAATTTTCCACTTTCGTCTGTTACTCCACCGAGTTCTGTACCCTCAACGATTACATTCGCTCCAACAAGTGGTTTTTCTCCATCCCCAACAAAACCAGTAACGGCCTGTCCATAAACAAGTCCTACTGACATTGCAAGAATAGAGATTAGATTACGATAGTTCATAGTAATCACTCCTATTGTTGTTTTGAAATTGACACATTTTTTTACAGGTGTGTCGTCTGCCTGTCCGCTGTTTTTTAAGTCTAATTTGCATAATCTTGGTCATCATTATCACCAGTGGTTGGAATGATTTCACAACTATCGTTGTTACAAAATTTATCTACTTCTGCCTCTTCATTCTTTATCACACCAAATGATAATTTACCAAGTTTTTTGACTTCTTTACCATAAGTCTTTTCATCAATTGCCTCATATGGCATTTGAGGATAAGCCCCATAATCGTGTCTTGGTAATAAACTAATACCCTTTAGGTGATACTGATAATAATTCAAACACGGAGCAATTTGGTCTGTCTCCGTTTCTGGATTGAATGTAACCGTACAACTTACTTGGTTGTCTGCCCAATGTCGTTGAAGAAAAGCGGCTAAACTGAATTGTTCCCAAATCGAAAGTTCAGCCGCTGTTCTAATCCCCTCACC
>Ga0163109_10000295_pt1 | contig 40392 bp, 43 predicted proteins | sample CRUFie1St13metaG_FD_108704 | JGI IMG/M metagenome (GOLD analysis project Ga0163109, IMG submission 108704) | Marine microbial communities from the Costa Rica Dome - CRUD Field 142mm St13 metaG | ecosystem: Environmental > Aquatic > Marine > Oceanic > Photic zone | place: Costa Rica: the Eastern...
ATGAACTTCGAGTTTTCTGAAGAACAGCAGATGCTGCGGGATCAGGCGCGTAACTACCTGACTCAGCACTGTCCCACTACACTCGTTCGTCGCGTGTTGAACAACCGCGAAACTCACGATGCAGACCTGTACAAAGGCATTGCTGAAATGGGCTGGACGGCAACCACGATTCCTGAAGAGTACGGCGGCTTAGGCATGTCGCACCTCGAGCTCGTTGTGGTCGCAGAGGAGCTAGGCCGTACCTGTGCACCTGTGCCTTTCAGCTCCACTGTGTATCTCGCCGCCGAGGCGATCATGGCGCTGGGAACGGAAGCACAGAAGCAGGCTTGGTTACCCAAGTTGGCTGATGGATCAGCCATTGGGTGTTTCGCGCTTGGCGAGGCCGGCGGTGCCGTTACACCAGATCAGATCAGCACGTCGATGGCCGATGGCGTGATTAACGGCACCAAGGTGCCGGTGGCCGATGGTGGCATTGCGGACGTTGCTATTGTGGTCTGCAAGTCTGATGGTGGCGACGGCGCAACGCTTGCGCTGGTTGATCTGAGTCAGGACGCGGTGGCGAAAGAGAATGTGCAGATGATCGATTTCAGTCGCGGCCACTCGGAGCTGACATTCAACGGTGCGTGCGCGGAGGTTTTGGGTGAAGAGGGCGCGGGCTGGGTAGCGGTAGAGTCACTAATGAACAGTGCCGCTATCTTGTTTGCCTGGGAGCAAATTGGTTTGGCGGACAAGGCACTCGAGCAGGCACGTGAGTATGCGCTGGGCCGCTTCGCCTTTGGTCGGTCAATTGCCTCGTACCAGGCTATTAAGCACAAGCTGGCTAAAATATACGTCAAGAACACGCTGGCGCGCAGCAATGCTTACTACGGTGCATGGGCACTCAATGCCGGCGCGAGCGATCTCGCGGTTGCGGCTGCTACGTCACGCGTTGCCGCAATTCAGGCATCGCTATTCGCGGCTGAGGAAAATATTCAGACGCACGGTGGCATGGGCTTCACTTGGGAGTTTGACTGCCAGTTCTATTACCGTCGCGCAAAGCTATTGAGCCTTGCCGTGGGTAGTGAAAAACAGTGGCAAGGACGTCTGGTCGACGGCCTCGCGGCTTCAGCATAACGAAACGAACAATAAGAGAGGTTAATCATGGATTTTAACGATACTCCCGAACAGGCAGCGTTTCGTAAATCAGCAGCCGATTGGCTTGCCGCGAACGTGCCGACAAAAGAAGAGACTGAGGGTCTTAACCGCTTACAGATAGCGAAGCTCTGGCAGAAGCGAAAGTACGATGCGGGCTGGGCCTGCATTGGCTGGGATCCCGCTTACGGTGGCCGGGGCGCGTCAGCGATTGAGCAGGTTATTTGGAAGCAGGAAGAGGCAAAGTATGACGTACCCGCCGGCTTCTTCGTGATCGGTCAGGGGATGATGGCCCCAACACTTATGGCTTACGCTCAACCACAGCACCTTGAGCGCTATTTGCCGAAGCTCGCCAGTGGTGAAGAGATCTGGTGTCAGCTGTTCTCGGAGCCCGCTGGTGGTTCTGACCTCGCAGCGCTTCGCACGAAAGCTGAAAAAGACGGTGATGAGTGGGTCATCAATGGCCAGAAAATTTGGACCTCAGGTGCTCACTATTCGGACTATGGCTGTGTCGTCGTGCGCACCGACCCGACCGTGCCAAAGCACAAGGGCCTGAGCTATTTCTTCATCGACATGAAGTCACCCGGCATCGAGATCAAGCCAATTAAGCAGCTCACCGGCGAGTCTGACTTTAACGAAGTGTACTTCACCGATGTTCGCGTTCCCGATTCACAGCGCCTAGGTGAAGTGGGTCAGGGTTGGCAAGTGTCACTGACCACGCTCATGAACGAGCGTGCAGCTATTGGCGCGGGCAGCAGCGGCGTGAATGTTAATTTGGCCATCCAGCTCGCCAAAGAGGTGATGATCGATGGTAAGCCTGCGATTGAGGACAGTGCAGTGAAAGCGCGTCTTGCTAATTTCTATGTGGAAGAGGCGGGACTCAAGTTCACCAGCTACCGAACGCTGTCGGCGTTATCGCGCGGTGACATCCCGGGACCCGAGAACTCGATTGGTAAGTTAGTGGGTGCGCCTAAAATGCAGCAACTGGCCTCGTTCTGTATGGATCTGCTCGAGACATCAGGTGCCATTTGGGATACCAGTCGGTCTAAGTTGGCCGACAACATCATCGGTTCCTACATGGGTGCACCGGGCCTTCGCATAGCCGGCGGTACCGACGAAATCATGACCAACATCATTGCAGAGCGTGTGCTCGGCCTTCCTCAGGAGCCGCGAATGGATAAAGGTATTCCGTTTACGGATGTGCCCACGGGTTAATGGCAGCAAGTGACTGAAAAAGGGCGCTATGGCGCCCTTTTTTTTGGTCGTAATACTGCTGTTTGACCTTATGGGCATGGTCAACCGGTTCTGAGCCACGGCCGCTGGGAAGACCTTCACCGAACTTCCGTGTAGGGTGGACCAATGAATAAAACAATAAGGTCGGCGCTGGCGCACCCAGATTTCATTCGCTACATAAAGCTTCTGTTCCTCATTATGGCGGGTGGTGCCATCTATCCGCTTTTGTACCTGCGTCAAAACTTTGAACTGACCCTGCTATCGACCTTCGGGATGACCCTATCTGAACTGAATGTTGCTTCTAGTATTCTCGGCACGTCGTTTTTCATTAGTTACATACCGAGTGGTTGGCTGGCAGATCGCTTCTCTCCCAGAGCGCTGCTGACATTTTCTGTCGGCATGACTGGCATCATCGGTCTTTGGTACGCAACCCTGCCAGCAGCCATTTGGGTGACTCTTATCTTCGGTTTGTGGGGAGTCACCACGGGACTGACGTTTTGGGCGGCGCTAATCAAAGGCTGCACATTGCTGGCGCCTGAGCATTTGCAAGCGCGGTATTTCGGTCTGTTGGAAGGGGGGCGTGGCTTATTCGAGGCGCTGCTGGCCACCATTGCGGTCGCCTGGTTTGCCTATGCTGTTGGGTCTTTGGGTTCGGCTGGCGAACAAGCCATGGTGCAGGTCATTCACTTCTACAGCATCGTGTGTCTGGTGATCGCCGCTTTCTTGTGGTTTGTCCTGAAAGAAGACAATCCCGATGAGGCGGCAGATACCACAGAGGCCAACGCGGGTTCAGCAACCTTCAGAGAAACACTCAGCGATGTTTGGAGTCTTTTGACCAACGTGCGCGTGTGGTTGGTCGCACTGTGTATTCTCGTTGGATATCAGGTGTTTTGGTCGACGTATTCTTATTCACGATTTTTCCAAACTCAGTTTGGCCTCGATGCTGTGGCTGTTGCGGCCCTGACGACCGTGCGGCTGTGGATGCGCCCCGTAGGTGCGGTGCTTGCCGGCTTTATAGGAGATCGTTTTCACCCGGTTCGTTCATTAGGCATCGCTATCGCACTGGCGGGGGTTTCACTGCTGGGTTTATTGGTATTACGCACAGATTCTCCTTACACCCTGCTCTATTTTGCGGTGGCCACCTCGTCTATCGTGATCTACGGTGTTCGTGGCATTTATTGGGCCTCGTTCAATACCACACGTATTGAGCCCCGACGAGCAGGTCTCGCGATTGGGATGGTGTCGGTGATTGGATACAGCCCCGAGATTTATATGCCTATGTTGAATACGTACTTAATTGATACATATGGGGACAGCTTTGGCTATCAACTTTACTTTGGTGGCGTGGGTTTAATGGCCTTTTTTGGCACCGCTTGTGCGTTTTATCTGCTACGCCTTAGTCGTAACGACGAAAAATGACGCGATCCCAATTCGCGACAAAAAATAGACAAGAAGGTTGGCTAGGTTAATCTCGACTAGGCTGCACGGATTGTAACAATCGAAATAAAAACAAGTTAAGACTGGGGGAAGCATGCAACCTGGCGAAAAGACCAGGGCGCCGCTGCAATCAAGAGAGGCAGATGAGGTCCACGCGCCAGCACATTTGCGGCTGCCGGCGGTTGTTCATCCTGATCTGACCCGCATCGGTGCATTCAAGAAGCTGGGCACAATTTACGCCTCGGGAATCCTGCGTTTTGATGCTTCATTTATCGGTCGACATGTGCCCCTCTCCAGAGATGATCTAGTCCTTGATGAGCCACATGTGAGCCATCGTGCGGTGATAATTCGTCATCACTCGAAAATTTCACGAGTAGCCATTGACCACCGCCTGAAGCAATTAGGAGCACGTAAGTGAGCCGGCTGAGTCGCTTCAAGGCCCCTTGGGGGCGTCTGGGATCGTTGCGGCGTATGGCACTTCTTGATCATCTAGGCCTAGGTGGGCAAGGAGAATTTTTGCTTGTCCGAGATCGCCTGCTCAGCCGTTTGGTCACTGTTAAAAAAGTGGAGGTTGCGGATGTGTCATCGCGGGGAACATTGCGAAGCCCTCAGGCGCGCGTTGATGTCGCTCATCCCGCGATTCCCACGGTGTTTGCAGTCATACCCGATGAGCGTAAAACCTGGCTTGTGGGTGAGTTCGTAAAGGGTCTGCCACTGGCCGAACTGGTGGATGAACTCAGCCCAGAGAGTATTTACCTTATCGCCCGAGATTTGCTGAGCGCGCTGGGTTGCCTCGAGCGACTGGGCTTGGTACACGGGGATTTATCACCAAACAACGTTGTCATCGACGTGAATGGGCAGGTGCGGCTGCTGGATTTCGAATCATGCAGTCGGGTGGGGCAGCGGCTGTCGGACAGCGCAACCATTGGTTTTTCAGGGCCAGAGCGGAATTCCCATAGTCTGAGCCTGCCCACCATTGACACCTGGTCTGTGGGTGCACTCATTATTTGGCTTATCACGCAGGCCGCACCTTCCGTGGTCTACGATGATGCGAGAGCGCCGGTATCAGTAGAGGTCAACGAGCGCCGCAACCGCGCTGATGTGCTGTCGGACTTACTCAACTTGGCCGTCGCGGCGACCCGTATCGATCCCGATCTTCGTCCCACTGCTACGGATCTTCAGCACAAACTCAAGCTAAGTTACCGTTGGCTGGAACCACTGAGTCGCACGAATTTGGCCACAGTGGTTCAGACTCGCACGCCACGTGAGCCCCTGCCTAAAACGGTGTTTGATTTCCCTGAGTGGCGGGGTGAGCGACAGGCTTGGTCGTCACTGAAATGGTTACTGCCCATCGCGGCTGCAGCGCTACTGAGTATGGCGGCCTATCAGCCGGTTCACAGCTATTCCTTAAGCGTTGATATATCGGATGTCTCGTCAGCAACAGTACTACCAGCGAGCTTTGATGATCACTGGGTTCGTGGCATATTCAGCGGTCTATTACCAACTGCCTGGACTCAAACACAGGCTGCCAACGCTGAAGCGATTTCAATAGCTATTAACTGTGATCGGGGTGTTTGCGAGCTGCTTCTCAGGCACCAACCTTATGATTCGCTCTGTTTGCATCACTCGGCAGTCATCAATACCGAGGACGAGCGCGTCTGGCAGGCCGCCTTTACTGATTTGGCTCAAGCGCTCTCAGTTGAGTAGCAAGTGCGGTTAAGGCCGGAAGCTCTCGTTTCGTCTGCCGTAGTAACCAACCCACAATGGCGTCCGCTTCTGTGCGTCGACCGGCCATCACATCATTGAGCATCGATGATAGATTTTCAGCAGTATCGTTCATCACCTCGTGAACCCTCCGGCCAAGCTCTATAGAAAGCGCCGGGTATCCCAAGTCTTCGAGCACTGAAGACACCTCACTAATGATGGTGACGACTTGGTCCCTGTGAATCTCAGAGCGGAGTTCACCGTTTTTTACACGGTGAACGGCAGTCAGTGGGTTGATGCAGCAGTTGATGGCGACTTTCTCTACCAATCGCTCGGTCATATCCACTCGCCACGAGAGGTTAGGCACACCCAATTGCCAGCAGCCAAGCCATGGCGGCGCGGGTCGCTCAGTATCGGTCCCGATAATGGTTCTTCCAATGCCGGCGGGTATCCATGTGTCACCCGACCGGTGGCAACCTGCGGTTGTAGAAGCAAGAAATAGCTGCGTTTCGGGTATCAAGGATCTTAAATCCTCGACATGCTGCATGCCGTTCATCATGGCAACGACAACCGTGCGCTTCGTGAGGCGATGCTGAATACGCTTTATGCCCTCATGGGCGCCCCAGCTCTTGGTGGTTATCAGCAGATGTTCAATAGCAGAGGTGCCATCCACCGACTCGCAGTCGAACTTATGTATTGCAGAGTCCGGTTTAGTGGCTAGTGTCAGTAGTCGATGAGACTCGTCGACATCTCGACTGAGTAATCGAACGTCTGCGCCGCCCGCCTTGAGGCGATGTGCAAAGAGACCGCCAATACTGCCGACGCCAAGAATATGCCAGCGGTCACTCATGTTAGGTAATGCCCCTCAATGACGCTGCGAAGTGACAAGGCGGTGTCGTGGTCTCCATATGCTAGCGCCCACAGGTAGTTGATTAGCGGCACCACGCGGCAAGCGATGGACCACATGTTCCTGTCGAATGTGTTTTCTAACACACGCATGGCGAATTCTTGTCTCTCATTGTGCTTCATACCTTCACTGGCGGAAGCAACATCGTAATGAGGGCTTCCCATCGCGGCATATTCCCAGTCAATAGCCAAAAGTCGGTATCCGAGCCACCCCACGTTGTATGACGATAAGTCATTGTGACAAAAAACGGGTGATTCGCTGTCCAGTTGCGACAAATCCCGTCTAATGGATTGTCGGTCCACTTCTGATGCAGTACGCGATGACTTCTCGTTCGCAGCCGCGCGGTACGTGGCCGCAACCTCAGTGAGTCTGAGTTGTGACCCCTTGGGTCGGAGATGATGAATCTGTCTACACAGTTCTGCGTGCGCCTCAAGGGAGACATCACGAAATGACAAGCGATCGGTAATCACAACGTCACCACCATCAGAGTGGTAATACACGGCGGGTGCGAGACCTTCACTTGCGACCAGCTTCCAAAGTTCTATTTCTTGTCGCGAGCGGTTAAAGCTTAGCTCATGCGACTTCTGTGCGAACCGAAGCACCTGTTGCCGCATAGGGAGTAACTCATAGACACGATTTGCCGAACCTTCACCGAGTAACTTTCCGAGACTAGGGCGATCGTTGGTATCTCCTAACGTCCAGTGGCGCCACTGATCGAGTGCGGCCTTTATAGACGGATCATGACTAGTGCGGATCGCCATATCATATTTGCTGAAGTAAGGATCGACGCCAGGTGAAGTAGCCGACGACAGAGAGCAAGGCGTAAAGAACGAAGAGTCCAGACGTGAGGTCTAGGCCGCGATCCATAAAGAGCCACACCGAAACACAGTTGATAACGAGCCAGTAGAGCCAGTTTTCAAGAATTTTTCGTGTAACCATCCAGGTACAGACAATCGCTGCCACCGTGGTCGTTGAGTCGACGTAAGGCCTTGCTGCGTCGGTGAAGTGTGAGAGCAGAAATCCGGTGCAGGCAGCGGCAATTGATATACCGGCGATGGCGATGAGGTGAAACTGCAAAGGGCGCGTTGTCACCGCGAGTGCTTCGTCGCTGTCATCTTTGCCCCAAAAGATCCAGCCCACTATTGCCATGGCGATGTAGACCAGCTGAAGGCCTGCCTCCATATAGAGCTTCACCTCGGTGAAGATCGCGATGTAAATGGCGGCGCTGATTATCGCAGCCACCCAGCACAAACGACTCTGCCGCATAGCCAGCGCGATGTAGGCGAGCGCCAGAACCACCGCTGTCGTTTCTAAGGGGCTCATTGGGCAGCAGGTGGCTCTATGTCAGTGTGGTGCTCGGGTAAGAATTTTGCGACAAGCACCTGTCGTCCAAATGCCTCGTAGCTTTTCTCGAGCGCCTGTCTGACCGAATCGAAAACATCTGCACTTTCACCTGTTATTTGTGTACTCATCGAGTTGGTTGCCACGCTGCAGCGGTTAGAGCCAATGATGTGTTCGATAAAAGCCCAAACGGGCGCTTCAACGTCACCCGCTAGTGGGTACAAGCTCAGTTCAGCCGTAACTCTCATTGATTACTCCCCGAAGCGATAACTGATTGTGGCACCTACTGTACGCGGCTCACCGAACTGATAGTAGGGTTCCAGTGCGTAGTCTTTCCGCGGGTCATTACCAAAGGTCCCAAAACCGCGCGTCACCGTCAGCTCGTCGGTCAGATTGCGTCCCCATATATTGAGAGACCACTCCCCGTTTTCCCAGAGAACGTTGGCGTTCAGCAGATCCGCTTTTGGCGACTGCACGTCATGCCGATCCGACAGGTAAAACGCGTCTCGGCCAGTGGCCTCGAGACTTGCCGCTAGTTTGGCTGATAGTCGCCACGTAGCGTTTGCTCGATATTGCCATGCGGGCGCCTGCGGCTGATCACGCCCGGATAGGCGAGTACCGTCGACATTGATGTACTCATCGAATTCGGCATCAAGCCGGCCGATCGCTAGGTTCAACGTCAGACGCTCTGATGGCAGCCAGTCGACCGTGAACTCGAGGCCGAGATTGGTGCCGGTCGCTGCATTGTCGGTAAAGTCGGTGAACGAGGTGCTGCCGTCCGCACGCGGAATGACCAGTGACCCTTTTACCTGTTGCTCGTCGCGGTCCATGGAGAACACTGCTAGCGTAGCGCGCAGGCGGCTATCGATGTTGCGCAGGCGCCAACCCAGCTCACGATTTAAGACGATCTCTTCATTGAAGCGAGTCCTACCAGCGTAAGGAGCCACATCAATTTCGCTTGCAAGCGCAAGCAGCGTAGAGGACAGCGATGCATTCACGCCGCCAGCTCTAACACCCCTGGCTAGCGTAGCGTAGAACGCCTGCTGGGTGCTCATCTGCCATTCAAGCGAGGCATTACCCGTCCAGTATTGGTCTGAAAACTTCTCTGAGACCTCAGCAGAGTCGCGGTAGTCGACCTCTCGCCGCTCAACGCGCCCACCGATAGTGGCCGTGATGGTTGAACTGACAGGGGCGGAAAACTGTCCGAAGGCTGCCCAGGTGTCTGTGTTATTGCTGCTATTAAATGGACTGGTTAGATAGGTGTAATCTCGACCCAGCGTTTCACTATCCTCGCGCCCGTATAGGCCCAGCACCCAGTCTAGGTCACCAGCCTCAGATGGGCTTAAACGCCATTCGACGGTGGTGCGTTCGATATCTCGCTCGTAGGCGTCAAAGGAGCTGTACTCCCAAAATGGACGAATACCGACAAAGCTCCAGTCCTCGTCGTAACCGTAAATCGAATCAGCATCCACACTGCTGAGTTGAAGTTGCGAATTGATCGCCTCACCGCTGTGTCTCCATCGGAGGAAAGCCGAGGTCAGCTCCAAGCTGTCCTCGCCGGGCTCGTCACTCAGCGTTTGCCGCGTGTTATCCAAGGAGAAAGCGTCGTATCCGTTATCAATGTCGACGCGTGTTACGCCAAAATCGATGATGTCGGTCCCGAAGTCGTGACGCATGGAGAATCGACTGGTGCGTTCGTCGCGATGATTTGTGTTGCTAACACCGAGAAAGGTATTGTCGATCCACCCATCCGATTCGTAGCGTTGATGAGCTAAACGCACTGACAGCGTGTTTGTGAGCCCTGTGTTGGCAATAACGTTAGCGCGTCTCCCTCCATAGTTCTCCATGCCAAAGCCCACCAAGGCTTCTGTTTCGTTCTTGGGCGCGATTGTAGTCACATTGATGAGTCCGGCGAGTGCACCCGCACCCATTAGCGAGCCCTGAGGACCACGTAATACGTCAATCTGCGCGGTGTCGAAGGTGGTGAGCGTTCCTCCCAAGCCACTGATATCGACACCGTCCTGCAATATTACAACCGATGGGTTGATGGGCTCGATGAATTGGGAGCGTTCGCCGATGCCCCTAATCTGGAAAAAGCGCTGGCGTGATGCACCAGCGCTGGCGGAGACATTGGGGATTGCCGTTAGTAGATCTTCAAAGTGGACCGCCGCTCTGAGTGTCTTCTCGGCGTTACCTAGACTGCTCGTGCTGACTCGGTTGCCGTCAGAGGCCATAAGTACCGCCGTGATAACCACTTCCTCAAGCGTTGGTTTTTGTGCATGAGTCAAGTGCGAGGCGGTGAGAATGACCAATGCTATAGCAAATTGGTGTTTGAAAGATGAGGTCGATTTCAATGTGACAATTCCTTTGTTTGCAACAGAATTTTTTACGGCTGGTAAAAACGGAGGAGTCATCGGAGGAAGCGAGCGATGCGCGCTCGAAAGTCCTGTTCCTACGCCGGTACTAGCCGGTTCAGGTTCAACGGGTTTGCTCCTCGAGCATCTCAGGCGTCGCCACCCCGCAGGATCTTGAAATTGTATCAGACCGACGTCCAAAGTAGTGTCAAATCATCTTAGATTATGAACACTAGGAGCGCCCAAAGCGGGTGTGCAAAAGCAAGGCAGTGAGCTAGTTCACGTTCAAGGTTAACTTTTAAGCGATGGTAGTCACTTTTTAGTCACCTTTTTGGACCCGACCTCGGCTACACTAGAGTCACAATAAATTCGGCATACCGCATGAACAATCTGGCCACGTTGCTAACTCGACTCGACATAGACGCGCGATTTCGCGGGCTCTATCGCTGGGTGGCGGATGAGCAGCGGCTACCCAAGCTTAAGATAGGGTTGATCGCCGTTGTAGTTTTGTGGGCGGTAAACAGTACAGCGAATACCTTGTGGGCACTCATACCGAGCTCGCCCGTAGAAGTCTCAAAGTCGGTGGTCATCAATCCGCCACCATCCACTGCAGACACGTCTGGTGGTGTTGAGGCGATCGATGTGTCCTCGATTCTGGGAATGAGTGTCTTCGGTGCCGTTGAACCCTCTGAGGTCCAGGAGCTCGCACCCGTAGCCACCGTAGCCAACCCACGTGATGGAATAGAAAACGGTGCTAGAGAAACGAGTCTCGCGCTCACCTTGACCGGTATTGTCGCCTCGACGGCAGATGGGTTGGGTAGTGCCATGATCGAAGCGCGAAAGAAGCAGGAGCTCTATTCGGTTGGTGATGACCTGCCGGCCAATGGCAAGGTTACTCTGGCCAAAATACTGCCCAAGCAGGTAGTGATTGATAATAATGGCACTTACGAGCTGATTACGTTATTTAACGATAACGGCATTGTCGGTATCGTCCAGTCGGCCGCGCCAGGCCCTTCGCCTGACTCATCTGAGGGCACGCCATCATCAGTGACAGCGACATCGGCGACTCAAGCAGAGCGACAGCTCCTTGCTACCAATTACCGCGAGCAGCTTTACAGCGACCCTCAATCCCTTGCGGGTCTGGTGTCGATAAGCGCCGTTCAGTCGGATGGTGGACTTAAGGGGTATCGTGTGGCGCCCGGAAGAGACGCGGCACAATTTACAGCGCTTGGCTTTCAAGCCGGTGATATTGTCACAGCGGTGAACGGTTACGCGCTCAGCGATCCCACAAACACGGTACGCTTGTATCAATTGATGCGAGATGCCACTGACGCCACCTTTGAGGTCGAACGGGACGGATCACCGGTATCGATTAGCGTCAGCCTGAGCAGTCTTCAGTAGGAGTAACAAATAACATGCGCGCCATGCTTACCAATGCAAAAGGTTTAATCATCACATTCGTGGTGAGTCTGCTGTTGTTTGCCAAACCCGCAATGGGCCAAGAGTTCACGGTTAATCTGAAAGACACTGACATTCAGGAATTTATTGAGTTCGTAGCCGATGTGACTGGTACCACCATCGTCATAGATCCAGCCGTGAAGGGTAAGGTGAAAGTGGTATCGAGCAAGCCGGTGTCGCGCGCCGAGCTTTACGATCTCTTCCTTTCCATTTTGGATGTTCATGGCTACACAGCGGTGCGCAGTGGTGAAGTCGTTCGCGTTATCCCGAATAAGAACGCGCGGTCGGCGCCCGTCGATGTCATTTCAGGCACTTCAGTCATTAATGACGAATATGTCACCCAGGTCATCCGGTTAGAGAACGTATCTGCGGCAAAGCTGATTCCCGTTTTACGGCCTTTGGTACCGCAGCAAGCCCACATGGCGGCTTACGCGCCGAGTAATGCAATCATCATTTCAGACATTCGAGCCAACATTGATCGCATTGCAAAAATTATCGATCGCATGGATCAGTCGGCGGTAAAAGAAACCGAAATTGTGAAGTTGCGCTATGGCGTGGCTACCGATGTCGTGGAGATGCTCAAAAGCTTGGAGAAATCCAGAGCAGGTGAGGGCGCTGATGCCAATGATGAAGCGAGTCTCGTCGCCGATAAGCGGACGAACAGCGTGATTGTCACCGCTGACGAGGTGAGTATTGAGCGCATCAAGGGCCTTATAGATTATCTGGACATTCCGCTAGAGCAGAGCGGAAACGTGAGAGTGATGTATCTGGAGTACGCGGATGCGACCGAAGTCGCGGAGGTCCTCACACGGGTGATGCAGAATCTTTCACGGCTCGATGACGAGAGCTCGGGCAAAACACGCGCTGCCAATGCGGCCAAATCGACCATCGAGGCGGACGAGGGCACAAATAGCCTCATCATCACTGCTGATACCGATGAGATGGCGGCACTCGAGGCGGTTATTGCCAGGCTCGATATCCGTCGTGCGCAAGTGTTGGTGGAAGCCATTATTGTCGAGATCGATATTGTCGAGGGTAGAGAGCTTGGGCTCCAGTGGTTGTTTGCCAATGACTCTGGACTCTACGGCAGCAACATTAGTCCGGCGCGGCAGGGCACCAACGCTGCCATTGCCCAAGCCATCCTGCCCGAGGATGCCGCTTCAACAGAAATTGGGGTTCGCGACCTCGCGGGTGCGTTGTCACAGGTTCCGGGCGCAACCTTGGGGTGGGGCGTGGTTGATGATGACCTCACGATGACCACAATCCTTAATGCGCTGGAGAAACAGGGCAATACGAATATTTTGTCCACACCCAGTCTGCTGACGCTGGATAATGAGGAGGCCTTCATTACGGTGGGCCAGCAAGTGCCCTTTGTCACGGGTAATTACACCAACACGGGCGCCGCCAATGGCGTGGCGAATCCTTTCCAGACGATTCAGCGTGAGAATGTTGGTGTGACCCTGCAAGTCACTCCACAGATTAACGAGGGCGACTCGGTGGTGATGGATATCGTTCAGGAGGTGTCGAGTATCTCTCAACAGGCGCTGTCTGCAACAGATCTCATTACCAACGAGCGTAAAATTGAAACCAAAGTGTTAGCAAAAGACGGTGACATCGTTGTCTTAGGCGGTCTTGTAAAAGACGATATCCAAGATGCGCAGCAGGGTGTACCCATCCTCTCCGGTATTCCAGTCTTAGGTCGACTCTTCCGAAACGATGTGGTCAATGTCACGAAATCGAACCTGCTGGTCTTCATTCGCTCAACCATCATCCGTGACGATGATGATCTTGCGGGAGCGACCGCAGAGAAGTATCGCTATATCCGTGATCAGCAACGACAGCGCCGCGATCAGGGGTTAATGTTCATCGATGACAATCTAATCCCTGTATTGCCTACGTGGGAAGACAGGGTACGGTCACTTCCAGAGGTGCCCGAGGAGCAAATTGACCGGTGAACACTGCGGCCGATAATCTCGACTTGACCGACGCGCTTGAAACGGCCGTTTCGGAAGAAACCGCCGCCGATACACGTAGCGGTCTACTGCCGTTCGGGTTCTCACAGGCCAAGCAAGTGGTTCTTGAATCGAGTGACGACGGCTTAACACTGAGCTATGTCGGGCGGCTTGATACAGAGACATTACTCGAGGTGCAACGCACCGCTGGCGCTAACTTTGCGCTTGAGCAGGTCGATGAAGCCACCTTCCAAGCGCGCCTGAGTGGCGCCTATCAGCGCAACCAAAATCAGGCGGCGCAGATGGCGGAGGATCTGTCCTCTGACGTTGATCTCGCCAAGCTCGTCGACGAGATTCCTGATCTTGGTGATCTCATGGATGCCGAGGACGATGCGCCGATCATTCGATTGATTAACGCTATTTTGTCACAGGCCGTGAAAGAGCAGGCGTCTGATATTCATATTGAAACGTTCGAAGATCGGCTCTCCGTGCGCTACCGCATTGACGGAGTGCTCGCCGAAGTGCTGTCGCCCAAGCGCATGTTGGCACCGCTCTTGGTATCGCGGCTCAAGGTGATGGCCAAGTTGGATATCGCTGAGAAGCGCATCCCGCAGGATGGCCGTATTTCCGTCCGTATTGCCGGGCATGCCATTGATATTCGTATGTCCACTATCCCATCGGCACACGGTGAGCGGGTGGTGCTGCGTTTGCTGGACAAGCAAGCGGGGCAATTAGATCTGGCTCAGCTTAAGATGAATGCGCAGGTCGGTGATGGCTACCGCGCCTCATTGGCTAGACCCCACGGCATTATTTTGGTCACGGGACCTACTGGCTCGGGTAAAACGACAACGCTGTACGCAGGGCTATCGAGTATCAATCAGAGTTCGCGCAACATTCTCACGATTGAAGACCCGGTTGAGTACATGTTGCCTGGCGTCGGCCAGACTCAGGTTAACCCCAAGGTCGATATGACCTTTGCACGTGGTTTACGAGCGATACTGCGTCAGGACCCTGATGTGGTGATGGTCGGCGAGATCCGGGATTTGGAGACGGCTGAAATTGCCGTCCAAGCGTCGCTGACAGGGCACTTGGTGCTGTCGACGCTACACACGAATACTGCGATTGGTGCTGTAACACGCTTGCAGGATATGGGCGTTGAGCCCTTCCTCCTGTCATCTAGCTTGGTTGCTGTCATGGCGCAGCGACTCGTGCGGCTGTTGTGTACCGATTGCCGAGAGCTGTCTGATGCCACGCCCGCTGAGAGTGAGATGTTGGGTGTCGAAGGTGATTGCCAGGTTCAGATTTATCATGCAAAGGGATGCGCCAAGTGCAATATGACGGGGTATCGCGGGCGAACAGGCATCTACGAATTGATCGAAGTGGATGAAGAGATGAGAACGGCGATTCATGAAGGTGAGGGTGAGCAGGCCATGTTGGCGGTGGCCCGTAAGCAGTATCCTGGCATTCAGGCTGATGGGCGTCGCAGAATATTAGCCGGTGAGACAACGCTTGAAGAGGTTCTGCGCGTTACCTCGGTGACTTAACGTGGCCGCCTTCAAGTACAAAGCACTCGATACCTCGGGAAAGGTTGTAAAAGGCGTTCTCGAGGGAGACTCAGAGCGTCAGATTCGCGCGCAACTCCGAACCAAGAGCCTGCGACCTATTGAGGTTGCTTCTGCAGGCCGTCGTGCGGCCAATAGCGCCAGTACTGGGGGTAGTGTTCGCCGTGGTCTGTTTGCACCACGCCTTAGCGCCAGTGAGTTGGCTCTTATAACTCGACAACTCGCAACGCTCGTTGCCTCGGCGCTGCCCCTTGATGAGTGCCTTCAAGCTGCCGCAGAACAGACGCGTAAAGCGTCGACCAAAGCACTGTTGCTCCAGGTTCGTTCGAAAGTTGCAGAGGGCCACACCTTGGCACACGCGATGGCGCAATTTCCTCAAACCTTTGGTGATATGTACCGAGCGATGGTGAACGCTGGAGAGCAGGCAGGGCAGTTGGGACCGGTTCTCGAGCAGCTGGCTGATTACACGGAAAATCGACAGCACACGGCACAGAAGCTTCAAATGGCCCTGATCTATCCGTTTGTACTCATCGGGGTAGCGATTGCTGTGGTGACGGCGCTCATGGTCTTCGTCGTACCCGAGATGGTGGGTATCTTTGCCCAGACCAAAACCGATTTACCACCCTTGACTGTGGCGCTCATCGCAACGAGCGATTTTCTGACCAACTACGGTTGGATTATGGGCCTTGTGATTGTGGCGCTGGTCATCATTATTCGCCGTTTATTGAAAAATCCGAATTACAAAAAACTATCTGATGCTGGTCTGCTACGGATCCCTGGCATTCGGCGTGTGCTCATTGGGATGGATACAGCGCGATTCTCGTCGACCTTGAGTATTTTGATGGCGTCTGGGGTGCCATTGCTTGACGCGTTAAGAATCGCTGGGGCGGTGATGAACAATCTTGTGCTGCGTGCCGCTAGCAGAGAGGTAGCGGGCAAGGTACAGGAGGGTTCGAGCCTAAATCGTGCGCTGTCACAGGAAGCCTTCTTTCCTCCCATGATGGTGCATATGGTGGCATCGGGAGAAACCAGTGGTGAGTTGGAAACCATGCTCGAGCGTTCCGCATCGAACCAAGAGCGAGAGCTGGAAGCGACCCTGGGTACCGTCATGGGATTATTTGAGCCCATCATGGTGGTCATCATGGGTGGGTTGGTACTGACAATAGTCATGGCAATTCTGTTGCCAATATTCGATTTGAACACGATGGTGAGGTAGAGCAGTGAAAAAGCAGAGCGGATTTAGTTTGATCGAGATTCTTGTGGTGCTGGTGATCATGGGTTTGTTGATCAGTGTCGTTGCACCGACCGTCTTGAACAGTGCAGATGATGCACGTATTCAAAAGGTACAGGCCGACTTTAAATCGATTGAAACGGCACTGAAGATTTACCGCCTTGATAATTATGTTTATCCGACGACGGAGCAGGGTTTGGTGGCTCTGGTTGAGGCGTCAACTCTGGAGCCTGAGCCCCGAAACTTTAAAAAAGGGGGCTACTTATCCGAAGTGCCGATGGACCCGTGGGGTCGTGAGTATCTCTATCTGTCGCCCGGTGAGTATGGGGAGGTCGATATTTATTCCTTAGGTGCGGACGGGTTACCGGGCGGCGAGGATCAGAGTGCTGATATCGGTAACTGGGGAGAGGACGACAACTCCTAATTCGCAATGAATGACGGGTGCGCATCGATGCGTCGACATCAGAAGGGTTTCAGCCTCATAGAGATGCTGGCTGTTGTATTTGTCGTCGTCCTGCTTACCTCGCTGGTCAGTCTGAATGTCGGTTCAGGAAGTGCAGATATCAAACGAGAAAATCAGGTTCGCGATGTGGCAGCCATGCTGGGCTATGCCCTGACGGAGGCAGAGCTTAGTGGTGCCGACCACGGGCTATTAATCCATCAACTCGATGGCTTTGATGATGGGTCTTACGGTGGGCTGTGGCTAAGACGTTACGATCAAGGATGGGCTGAACCCCTGTCACTCAACACGGCGTTCGAGGACTTGGTATTTGAATCGGGGATTGAACTGGAGCTGCGCCTTGAAGAGCAGCCCCCGGTTGACGTTGACGTGTTGGAAGAGGATGCCAATCCACCGCCACAGATCATTTTGTTTGCTGGCGGAGAGGTTACTCCCGGCGAACTTGATTGGATAGATGAGCGGTCTGGTGACCTGCTCTACTCCCTGCGCTGGGATCTTTTTGGGCGCATGACCTTCATGCCCAAAGGCATAGAACCTGATGATGTCCTCGAAGATTAGAGACAACAAACAGCGGGGATTCACGCTGATTGAAGTCATGGTTGCCTTGACGGTAGTGGCTGTGACCTTACCCGCGCTGCTCTTCCTGCTATCCCAACAAATTGATGGAACCGCCTATCTTCGTGATCGTTCAGTCGCGCAGTGGGTGGCCGCGGATCGTGTGGCGGAAGTTCGGCTGGCCGTTGCGAAGCAACGTAGTGCCAGACCGGGGATTATTGCCGGTGAGTCTGAGCGAGCAGGGCGGACCTGGTATTGGCAAAGTGAAATTCAAGAAACGCCGGTGCCAGGTTTCATGCGATTAACGGTGACCGTGACCGGCGAAGATACTGATGATGATTCGGTGTTGTTCACGCTCGATGCGTTCTTAAATTCGGAGGTGGTGGATGCGCCGAGCTGATCATCGCACTATGGAGGCGGGTTTCACGCTGGTCGAGGTGCTGATTGCTATGGCGATCACCGCGTTCGTGTCAGTGCTGTCCTATCAAATCCTGTCGACCGCACTGATAGGTATTGAGTCAGTGCGCGCCGAGTCTGAGCGTCTCCGCGAGATTAACCGGGCCTTCACCGTGCTTTCGCGAGATATTCGTCAAGTGACCAATCGACCGGTCCGTGACGAATTTGGACAGTTAGCGTCGGCTGTGTCCGGTGGTGAGTTGGCGCGAGACCCGCTGCGCTTGACCCGGTCGGGTTGGCACAACAGTACCGGGGCGCCTCGAAGTACCTTGCAGCGCGTGGCCTATCGCCTAGAAGAAGACAGGCTGTTGAGATTGAGTTACCCGGTACTCGACCGTACTACCGCGATCGAGCCGATTGAAACGGTTCTAATTGAGGGTGTTGAGCTATTCGAATTGCGATTTTTACCGTCAATTAATGCGGTAGATGTGGATCGAAATCAGGTTATCGACCGCCGTTTCTGGCAGGAGAACTGGGTGGCGGATGTCGGCTTTACCGACGAACTTATCGATCCTCCTGCAGCCATTGAAGTGCGAGTAACCCTGAGCGATTGGGGCGAATTGGAGCGACTGTATGTCATGCCGTCATTCCAATAAGCAGCAGGGGGCAGCCCTAGTCATTGCGCTTCTCGTTTTTGCACTTGCGGCGGCGCTGATGGTGGGTGTGCAGCGCGACTTTAATCTTCAGTTGCAGCGCAGCACCAACACCTTTTTTGCAGAGCAGGGTTGGTCGTTTCTACTCGGTGCCGAGACGCTCGCTGAATTGGCGTTGAGATTTGATGTCGACGAGGACGCAAAGAGTGATATTCCGGTGGATTCTTTGCAGGAGTTGTGGGCGCAGCCTCAGGCACCGTATCCACTCGATGGAATCGGCTTTTTAAGCGGTGACATCTATGACCTGCAAGGCCGCTTCAATATCAACAGTCTCGTTGATCAGTCCAATAATCAGGGCAGGGACCCCAACACACCTCTCGGTGAAGCGCCTGCACAACCCGTCGGTGAGACCGGAGAAACGCGACGTTTTAACGCCGAGCAACGCGTGTTACTGCGACTTTTGCTTGCGATAGAAGAAGCGGAGTTGAGTCGCAGTGAGGCAACACGCCTCGTTGAGCGGATTACGGACTTTGTCGATCTTGATCGCAACCCGCGCATTGAGGGAGCGGAGGATGAGCGCTATCTGTCTTCGGCATTCCCTTACCGCACACCCAATAGGCCGCTGGCCAGCGTGAGTGAACTGAGGGCCGTCGATGAGATCACGCCAGAGCTATACCGTTTAATCGCTCCGTTCTTAACCGTTTGGCCTGCACAGGGCAGTAAGGTAAATCTTCTGACTGCACCGCCCGAAGTGTTGGCCGCGCTTAATGAGGACGATGCTCTGGAGCCTTTATCTGCTCAACAGGTCGCACGCATCATCGAACTCCGCGACGACGGAATGCTGAATAAGGTCGATACCTTCATCGAAGATGTCATGTTTTCCGATGGCGCAACCGACGAGTTGCGTGATCTGGTCGATATAAAGTCGTCGTGGTTTCTTCTCGATGCTCGTGTCGAGATTGCTGATAGAGAACGCCGCCTGTACAGTGTCTTGCATCGTCAAGGCCGCGCTATTTCGGTTGTGCATCGAACCGAGGGGGAGCTTTAGTGAGCGGTAACTGCACCGAGTACACATTGGGTGAAAAAAACGTTTCGAGCGAATACGTGAATGGCACTTATGTCATGAATATCGACGGCTATAGCAGTCGTAAGTACGACGTTCATTTGAGACGGGAGTGCTAATTTTGCAGCTGTATTGATAACAGTTGCTTAGATAAAAGGAGGTTAACTGACTGACATGCGTGTCGAAAATCCAAGTCTTGTGGTTTGGAAAGACGGAGCGCCCGCACTGTGGCGCGCCGGTGCGACCGCGTGCGAGTCAGTCACCGAAGACACGGTTTTTCCTGAAGGCGTGATTGTAGGCCTGCCCAGCGATGATGTTCGATCGACTTTTCTCAGTGTAAGTCCAGAGGAGCGCAAGCATCTCGCGAAGTCGCTTCCCTTTATGATGGAAGAGCAGGTCGCCGAGGACGTTGAAGAACTGCACTTCGTATCCAGTGCCCTCGATGAGGAGCGCTATCTGGTGGCATTCACGCGGCGGGACAGTATGGCGGCTTGGATAGAGCAACTGGCTTCTAACAACAGTCTTAAAGTTTTTGCTCCCGAGGCTCTCTGCTTACCTCTTGAGGGCGACGAGTGTTGTGCCGTCGTTGATGGTGATGAGGTTGTTTTGCGGTGGGGTGACGCGCATGGTGCTCGCGTCGACTTGTCTTTGTTTTCCATGATTTTGGATTCGTTGGAGGAGGCTCCGTCCAGTCTCGTTATCTACGGTGTCGATCGAGAACAGGTGGTAGGACAATTAACCGATGATCAGGCTGCGCTGGTTGATTGGCGTCAAGGTGGCTGGGGCGCCGTTCTGTTGCTGACAAAGTCAGTGCCTCAGGTGAATCTGCGCCAGGGCATTTTTGCTCCGCCATTGCCGCTGGCGAAGTGGTGGGGTACCTGGAAGACCGTTGCAATTGCGGCCTCGGTAGCCTTGAGCTTGCAGTTTGTCTCCGATATCAGTCAGTTTCAGAAGCTAAAAACGCAAAATCTTGAGTTGCGGTCGGCGATTCAGGATTCGTATCGGAAGGCGAATCCTCGAGGCGCGGTAGTCGATGTTGAGAAACAGCTGGATCGTCAGATCGCAGAATTTACGGGTGAAGAGGGCGTTGCTGCCTTCACGCCCAAACTGGTTGATGTTGTCACGGCAACGATTGCAGAGAACGGCCGCGTGACGTCGATCAATTACACCGCAGGCCAGTTACGACTTAACCTTACAGCCCAAGATTTTGCCTCAGTCGAGCAGATCCGGCGGGCCTTGGGGCGAGCAGGGCTCAAAGCCACGCTGGAAACTTCGAGCGCCCGTGGTGACGAGGTCAGGGCGCGTTTACGAGTCGAGGTGTCGTGATGAGAGAGTGGTTTACCAACCAAAGCCCTCGAGATCAGATCGCCTTGCTACTGCTCGTTGGATTTCTCGTGGTCTTTGGACTTTTCCAGTTTGCGCTGGTGCCGGCGAGTGAAGCGCGGGGCCAAATGGCGCTGAATAACCAGGCGGCGAGCGCTCAGCTGAGCCGAGTTGAGACAAAAGTCAGCCGCTTGTTGAGTCTTCGTGAAACCGGTAGTGGCAATCAAAGTCAGAACTTGTCGTCGACCTTAAGCGCAGCCGCTCAAAATGCCGGCCTTACCGTTAAACGACTTCAGCCAAACAGTCGCGGCGAGGTCCAGGTGCGCTTTGAGGGCGTTGATTTTGATGCACTGCTTCAGTGGTTACAGACGGTAGAGGGTAACGAAGGCCTTCGAATCGTCGATGCATCAGTCAGCGATGCAGGTCGAGCGGGGGGTGTCAACGCGACACTCCGTGTGCGAGGTCAGTAAGCGTGACTTACCGTCGTGTATCCGCGTTGGCAGCGGCGCTGATCATTATCTTACTCATAACCCGTGCGCCGGCTTCTCTGATGAGTTTCGCGCTCCCTCCGGCGGTTAAGGCCGCGGGGTTCAGTGGCACCGTTTGGAAGGGCGCGATCGCTCACCTCGAAATTCGGCTGCAATCACGACCTTTTGCTTTGGGACGAATTACATGGACGCTTAATCCGATCGGTTTGCTATGGGGTGATCTGATTCGCTTAAAGAGCGATTGGGGGAACCAGCGGTTCGATGTGGCGGCGAGTCCCGGGTTAAATGGATCGCTAAAAGTCAATCAGGCTGAGCTTCGGGTCGATCTGGGTTGGCTGCGACAACTTCTTCCCTTGTATGTGGGCGGTCAACTGAAGGCTGATATCGAGTCCCTCAGCATCACGGCTGATGGCACCCCAACTTCGGCCAGTGGTCGTCTAGTTTGGGAAAACGCTGCCTGGCGCGCGATTGGTGGCGATGTGTCGCTGGGGTCGTATGCCGTTGATATCACGACGACTGATGCGGGTATCCGAGCGAGCATCATCACATTGAAGGGCGCACTCAAGGTCGATGGTTCAGTTACCATTGCTGGTGGCAACTACCGTGTCATGGCTGATCTATCGGGACCAGCTGCGCGCAATGAGGCTTTTCAGCAGGCGATCGCCTTGCTAGCAGTGCCCACGGGCAGTGGCTACCGAATCGAGTTAAGCGGTACACTCTGAATAGATAGGCTCTGGGGCCTACTGATACAACAATAACGAAGTGAGATGCCTATGAAGTTATGGCAGATGCTTGTTGTCCTCGTCACACTTGGAGGCGCTATGCCGACAACAGCTCAAGATACGCCAGCCGTCATGGACGGCTTTCCGCCTAGCACAGAGTCGCAGGTTACCAAGAAGAATCATCGGGATTGGCCCTACAGTCAGTGGGCCTTTAAAAATTTTGGTGCACCGAATAATACGGTCATGGTCCCAAGGGGTGGTGAGATTCACCACTTCCCGCGAGAAGAGTCCCGGCTAGACCAATTCACCGTTAATGGCGCGTCGCTGGGCGATGTCTTTGCTGCTAATGCCGCGGACGCTTTGGTCGTCATCCATGGCGACACCTTAGTACATGAGTCGTACTGGAATGGGATGGACGCACACCGACAGCACATCTGGTATTCCATGACCAAGTCGCTGGTTAGCAGTATTGCGGGCATTCTGGTGGAGAGTGGGCAGCTGGATCTGACAAAAAGCCCGTCCGAGTACGTGCCAGAGCTAAAGGGAAGTGCTTTCGATCGCGTGACAGTGCAAAACGTGATGGATCATGCCAGCGGTTTGGCGTTTGAGGAGAACTATGTCGATCCGAAGAGCGACTTTTTTCTCTATTACGCGCCGGCCTTAAACCTTGGTTATCTGCCTGGCGCCGCGGACCTCCAGCCAGGACAAACAGAAATTTACGGTGTCTACGATTTTCTAACGCACTTTGTGCAGCCTGATCCCGAGACACCACCGGGAATTCGTTTTGACTATAACTCTGCGAATGCCGATGTTTTGGGTTGGATGGTATCCAGGCTGATGGATAAGTCCCTAAACGACATCATCCGAGATGAAGTCTGGCAGAAGATTGGCGCAGAGCACGATGCTTTTATCGCGGTTGACCGCGCTTATATCCCGGTCGCCACGGGTGGATTTAACGCAACAGCCCGCGATGCCGCGCGCTACGCCATGATGATCCGTGACAAGGGGGTCTTCAGAGGCGAGCGAGTGCTCCCTGCTAATTGGCTCGAGCACATGGTCGATGTGAAGGACATCGATCGTAATGCGATGAACCTCAACCCCAACTATTCGCAGGCGGATTGGATTGCTTATCAGGATATGTGGTGGATTTTGGATGAGACTGCCGAAGAGTTCTGTGCGGTCGGCATTCACGGTCAGGTTATCTACATCAACCGAAGCACCGATACCGTCATGGTCTGGTTCTCGAGTCAGCGCGACGCAGCATCGACACTCGCACCCGAATTTCCCGTCAAGCTTAATGCGGCGCGTGCCGCAGCAAACTATCTAGCGGAGCAATAAGCAATGGCAGCAGGTACACCCGTATGGTCTAGTCGTTTCGCCTTCATCATGGCTTCGGTCGGTTTCGCCGTTGGTTTGGGCAATATCTGGCGGTTCCCCTATGTCACCGGTGAGAACGGAGGTGGCGCCTTTGTCATCGTCTACCTGCTCTGCGTTTTCGCTATTGGTGTCCCGTGTGTTATGGCGGAATTGCTGGTGGGCCGACGCGGCCAATCGAGCCCGTCAAAGTCGATGGCAGCTGTTGCTGAGGAAAGTGGGCACAGCCGCGCCTGGGGAGGTGTTGGTGGTCTCGGTGTTTTCACGGCCTACACCATCTCCATCACCTATGCGGTTGTTGTTGGCTGGGTGCTTTGGTACCTCATCCAAGCGGCAATGACCGGCTTTGCGGGAGTGGATGCGGCGACGTCATCACAGGATTTCGATGCGCTCCTAGCTGACGGATCCACCATGCTGATCATGACCGTGGTTGGTAACCTGATCGTCGGCGGAATCATCTATGCTGGTGTTGCCGGGGGTATCGAACGCGCAGTCACCGTCATGATGCCTTTGTTGTTTGTGCTCTTGGTGGGCCTCAGTATCTACAACATGTTTGCCGGCGGTTTCGGCGAGACACTGAGTTGGCTGTTCACACCGGATTTCAGCAAGATCGACGGTCCGACATTGTTGGCTGCAGTGGGGCAGGCGTTCTTCTCTATTGGTGTCGGCATGGGTGGCATGATGACCTACGGATCATATCTGCCGGCCAACTTCTCCATCACGCGGGGCGCAATGATGATCGTGCTCGCTGACACCATGGTAGCCTTACTTGCCGGTTTCGTCGTCTTCCCCATGGTCTTTAATTACGGCCTTGATATCGCCGGTGGCGCTGGCCTTATCTTCCAGACGCTTCCCGTCGCGTTCGCGCAGATGCCCGGCGGTCATGTATTCGCGGTTCTCTTCTTTGTCATGCTGTCAGTTGCTGGCGTGACGTCGATGGTGGGACTGCTCGAGTCCGTGACCAGCTGGACTGATCAGCGCACGGCCCTGGGACGCGAGATGAGCGCTGTTGTGGTTGTTGGCTCAGTCACCTTCTGCAGCATTGCGTCTGTCCTCTCCTACAATGTATGGCAAGACGTCACGCTGTTTGGTATGAACTTTAATGCAGCGTCTGAAGGGTTATATGACAAAATTACGTTACCACTGGGTGGCTTGCTGATAGCGCTATTCGTGGGCTGGTTTATGAAGCGCGAGCTGAGTTTCTCGGAGCTTGCAACGGATGAGCAGGTCTTCTCAATCTGGCACCTCCTGCTCCGCTTTGTGGTCATGCCCGCCATTGCCATTATTCTGATTACAGGACTGATTTAAGACATGCTAGCAACTGTTACCGATTGGCTCTGGTCATATGTATTAATCGCAGCGTTACTGCTGGTGGGTCTTCGCCTTACGTGGGACGCGCGCTTTGTGCAGTTGCGTTTGTTCAAAGAGATGTTTCGCGACTTGTCCGGCGGTCTCTCGGGTACCGATAAAGGACTATCGAGCTTTCAGGCCTTAGTAGTGAGTATCGCTGGACGCGTTGGTGGCGGCAATATTGCTGGTGTAGCGGTAGCGATCACGCTCGGTGGCCCGGGCGCGCTGTTCTGGATGTGGTTAATTGCCGTGATTGGCATGGCTACCAGTTTGTTCGAGTGCGCGCTTGCCCAGCTTTACAAACAAAGTGATGGATCCGAAACTTACCGGGGTGGTCCTGCCTACTTTATGCGCTCTGGACTTGGCTGGAGTGTCATGCCGGTCATCTATTCGGCGCTGCTACTAGTGACGATTGGCTTTGGGTTTAATGCGGTTCAAACCTACTCGGTTACCAACTCCATTGAGTCAGCCTTCGCCATACCGACCTGGCAGAGTGGTCTTATTCTGACAGCGGTCATGGCCGCCATTTTATTCGGCGGTATCCGTCGACTTGCCGCGGTATCCCAGGTCATCGTTCCGATCATGGTTGTAGGCTACTTTGTGCTCGCTATTGGTATTCTGATCGCCAACATTACCGAAGTGCCTGCAGCGCTTGGCGTTATCTTCAAGTCCGCATTTGGTCTCGAGCAGGTTGTGGGAGGTGGCGTTGCCGCTGCGATTATGCAGGGTGCGCGACGAGGTCTTTTCTCCAACGAGGCAGGCCTAGGTACAGTACCTAATGTCGCCGCGACGGCCGATGTGGCGCATCCGATTCGGCAGGGGCTGGTGCAAAGCCTAAGCGTCTTTATTGATACCATCATTCTGTGTACTTGTACCGCACTTATCATTTTGCTCTCTTCGGCTTACCAGCCGGACGCAGTTAATCCACAAGGTGTTGTTCTGACACAGCTCGCGGTGGCTGAGCAGCTGGGCGGTTGGGGTGAGTCACTCGTCAGTATTTTCCTTGTGCTCTTTGCTACGACGACCATCGCCTACAACTGTTATCTTGGTGAAAACAGTATTGCCTATTTTGCCAATCGGCCTTCATGGGCGATTTTGGCCTTTCGTATTTCAGTACTGATCATGATTGCATGGGCCTCGGTTCAGGATTTGGGTACGGTCTTCAGTTTCTCAGATCTAACGATGGCACTGTTGGCGATCACCAACCTGTTGGCCCTGTGGCACCTAGCGCCGATTGGTATGAAGTTGCTGAAAGATTTCGAGGCGCAGCTTAGAGGGGGTTCTGCACCCGTGTTTAAGCGTGAGACGTTGCCTGGGGAGAAGATTGACGAGGGAAGCTGGTCTTAATCGCTTCAAAGGATGGGGTGTTGTATACGTCCCGTCCGTGAGACGGCTTCATCGATTGAGAGGCAAGACCTGATATGAGCATCGATAACAGGCCAAAGCACGTTGTCATTACCGGGCCAACGGCCGGTATTGGACGGGCAAGTGCGTTGAGTTTGGCACGGGACGGCGCTGACCTGACCTTTCTCTGCAGAAACCTCGAAAAGGGCGAAGCCCTCGCCAGCGAGGTCTTTGCAGCGGGCGGGACGAAACCGACCGTCATCGAGATGGAGATGGCTAGCCTCGACAGCGTTCGTGCTGCGGCAGAGTCAGTGCGGCAGTTGGCGAAGCCCATTGATGTGCTTCTAAATAACGCAGGGGTGATCAACTCTCGCCGACGAGTTACAGTCGATGGATTTGAAGAGACACTGGCAGTCAATCACTTCGCGCCATTTCTTCTGACGGGCTTACTATTGCCCGCTGTGCGTGACGCCGCCCCGGGGGCTCGTATCGTCAATGTGGCTTCGGGTGCGCATCACTTTGTCAGAGGTATGCAATTTGATGACATTCAGTCCGAGCAGAATTACAAAACCTTTAATGTGTATGGTCGCTCCAAGCTTGCGAATATTTTGTTCACACGATCATTAGCCAAACGGTTGGAAGGGGCAGGCGTGACGGTTAACTGCTTGCACCCCGGTGCCGTTGCCACGGATATTGGAAAGCGGCATGGGGAGTGGGTGGCTAAGGCCTTGCACTTACTACTTAAGCCGTTCTTCAGGAGCCCACTAGAGGGCGCAGAAACATCGCTGTACCTGTGCTTAAGCGATGACGTCGCTAAGATATCAGGGGGCTACTTCAACAAATGTAAGGTCGAGCGACCCAAGCCTTGGGCAGAGGACGATGCCGCGGCCGAGAAGCTCTGGTGCTACAGCGAGGAAAGCGTCGGCCTCGCTTACTGACCCGCACGGAACCTCGGTTCTGGCGCTACCTGCGCTTACTGACTCTCGGTTAACTCCACATCGAAGCTCAATGTTTTACCGGCGCGCACCGTCCCTATCATGACCGTATCGCCGACACGGTGCTTTTCCATGGCGGACAGAAAATCTTCGTTACTTCGAACTTCCTGACCGTCAACGCTGGTAATGATGTCGCCCAACATGATGTCGTTGCGACCAACACGACTCGCGCCAATCATCCCGGCTCCATCGGCAGGGAAGCCACGATAAGTGCGAACGATGGGAATCCCCTCGATGTTGTTGCGACGAATCCACTGATCTGACGCACGCTCAATACCCAAGATGGGCCGGAGTATTTTTCCGTAGGCGATTAGCTGAGGGATCACTTCTCGAACGGTATTTACCGGAATGGCAAAGCCAATACCTGCACTGGCGCCGCTCGGTGAATAAATGGCGGTGTTCACACCAATCAGTTGGCCTAGCGAGTTGAGCAAAGGACCTCCGGAGTTTCCGGGATTAATGGCCGCATCGGTTTGTACGACGCCTCTGATCTGACGTCCGCTAGGAGACTGAATTTCTCTACCTAAGGCGCTAACAACACCTACCGTTAAGGTGGTGTCGAGGCCAAACGGATTGCCAATAGCGAGCACCTTCCGTCCCACGGAGAGTTCGGACGAATCGCCAAGAGGCAACTCTACAAGCCCCTCAGGGGGATCGAGAAGTCTGAGCACAGCAAGATCGCGCTCAGGTGCCAAGCCCACAACCTGTGCTTCGAATTCGCGCTTGTCGCTTAGGGTCACAGTCAAGCGGTTGGCCCTCGCGACAACATGGTAGTTGGTAACAATCAAGCCGCTGTCATCCCAGACAAAACCTGAGCCAGCCCCTTGAGGAATTTCCATGACGTTCAAACTGAACATTTGCCGTCGCAGCGCTGTTGACGTGACATAGACAACGGAGGGGCTAGCGTTACTGAATACTTCAGTCGTATTCGCTTCGTCGTCAGTGGCAAAGCTCAGGTAGTCGACATCGTTCGCTGCCTGCGACGGTAAGGCGAACACCAACTGACTGAACAGAAAAGCGAGCCCGGCAAAGGTCCTTGCCATGACCTGCTTGATCATCGGTTTTGAAGAGCCTCGATGCGCTTGTCCAAAGGCGGGTGCGAAGAAAAAAGCTGACCGAATTTCGAGCCACCAGGCCGAATACCGAAGGCAGTCAATTCTCCCGGTAGATCTGAAGGCGTGTTCATTTCGCTCTGAATTCTGCGCAATGCGGCGGTCATGTTCGCTTTTCCAGCAAGATCAGCGCCAGCGGCATCGGCACGGTATTCACGATAACGCGAGAACCACATTACGACCATGCTCGCGAGGATACTGAGTAAAATTTCGGCAACGATGGTGCCGATCCAATAACCGAGACCCAGTCCGCGCTCATTTTTGAACACGACTCGATCTACTGTGTGGCCGATCACTCGTGCGAAGAACATGACAAATGTATTCACTACACCTTGGATCAAACTCAGCGTAATCATATCGCCGTTGGCTACGTGGCCAATTTCATGCGCCATGACTGCCCTGATTTCTTCGGGTTTGAAGCGCCGCAGCATGCCGCTACTGACTGCAACTAGTGCATTGTTTCGATTCCAGCCGGTTGCAAAGGCATTTGGCGCATCGGATGGAAAGATACCCACCTCAGGAATGCCAATACCTGCGTTTTCTGCCAGCTTCCGAACGGTTTGAACCAACCATTCTTCTTCGCGGTTTGAGGGGTTCTCAATGATGCGTGTACGTGTGCTTCTCTTTGCCATCCATTTAGAGATTAAGAGTGAAAACAGAGAACCGCCCATACCAAACAGGGCACAGAATACGAGGAGCGCGTTGAAATCGAGCCCCACACCATTAGCTTCGAGCAAACTGTTAAAGCCTAATAGACGCCAGACAGTGCCAACCACAATGATAACGGCAAGGTTGGTTAGCAAAAAAAGCAGAATACGCATTCAGTATCTCCGAAGAAAAATAGCTTATGAGTTATACGTGGAGACGTTAGGCCGGGTTTTCAACCTCGGGTTCCACAATTACATCATCCGACTCGTCAAATCTAGGTAATGGTTCTTGGCTCACTTCAAGCTTCGGCAATTTCCCGTTCTTGAGCTGCACCTTAAGAACTTCAGCCCGCAGCCCGAAATCCTTCGAGCTCAGTTCGAATACCATATTACTTGCCTCGTCGCGGTGCTTGTATTGGGCAATACGCGCACGATCTGACCCGTCAACCCATTCGTTTCCGCGACCCCAATAATGTCCATATTGATTTTTGAGGATGAAGTTTCGCTCCACAATCGGCGGTTCCTTATTCAATACCCGGCAGTTAGTCGTTCAGAAGAATGTCTTTGGCTTGATTGATCTTCGCAGCTAGAAAGTCATTACCGCCACGATCGGGGTGAAGTTTTTGGATGAGACTTCGATGTGCCGCGATAATTTCTTCTTCCGTTGCACCCTCGGTTAGACCCAATGTCGCTAAGGCTTCTGATCTCGAGCTGCCGGCTGCAGCCTCACGTTGTGCCTCGCTTCGCTCTTCTTCCGCCTCATTAGCCTGCTGCGTTCGCTGATCAATGTAGGCCTGCAGCAACTCAGCGGACTTCTCATCTGCTGCCTGATAATGCTCTAACAAGACCTCGAGTTCGCTCATCGAGAGTTCAGATAGCAGCCAACCTTTGTGCGGTCCCTCGATGATTTCACCCTCGATTAAGCCACTTGCATGATCCAGAGTGGCTGAAAGGTGATCGGTTTGAATGGCCGACTGACCTTGTTGTGCACTTTGTTGCTGTCGCAGCTTATTGAGAAAGGGCAGGACACGTATGACCCAAGGGAGCACTTGTCTCAGGAACACAAACGCACCCGTGATCGCAGCGCCGAGCCAATGCATTCGACCTGTGGCGGTAAGAAAAATGACTGTGACCACCGCCAAACCAATAAAAAACTTGATATAGCCCGATCGCTGCTTATGTGGCGGCAAGCTTCGGATGCGCCACAGGTAGGAGATGGCGATAGCGGCAAGAGCAATGGCAATTACGACTCGAATCACGATGATGTCCTTGTAAACCGACGTTATGCTCGTTGAGCGAGCCTGATGACCAACTGCGCTAAGAGGATAGCTTGTTGAGCAATAGTTTATCACTTTCGCGGCGCGAACCTTGCAGTGCTTTACGCCCCCCTAAAACAAATCGCACAGCTGATTTCAATAACTTTCGTAAGCGATCGCCACTCGCGTCGTCGAGTTGCACATGGGCACCGCCCGACAGCGCCGCCATGGAAGCAAAGCAGCGCGATGCCGTCGAATCGTTCCCTTCCTGAAATAGCAGTAAGGGTCGTCTCGCTAGTCGGCACTCAACAGCCAGTGCGTTAAGGGTGTCCGCTTTCTCCTCGCAGGCATCGCCAATGTAGACGATGGCTTTTATCGAGCTACTACCCTCGAATTCTCCCACGGCATGTCGTAGCACACGCTCTATCTGCGTAGCCCCACCTTGACAATAAACCGCGTTCAGCGCGTCGAGAAGCGGACCTGGCTTGGTCATCCAGGGTGTCGCCTCGAATTCCATTAGGCCGCGAAAGTAACAGAGCTGCAGTGCGAGGGTTGCATCCTCGGTTGCTACATCAAACAGAGCCTGATGCATCGTCCGTGCAACATGCCAGGTTGGTTCTCTTGAAGCCGTCGCATCGAGAGCAAAAATGAGGCGATTTTGCGCATCGGCCACGCGCTTGAGCGCACGTGCCCTACTGACGAAGGCAGACACACTTCCGGGTCGATTTGCTATTTCCTTGGTGATACTGAAGCCCTCTACCTGTTGGGTATCGGGTTGATGGTAGCTGACTAGCGCTCGTTGAGAAGCCCCTGAGCTTCGAGCTCCTTTAGGTAGTGTTGACGAGTTTGCAGCTCGACAATGGCTGATTGTACGTCGATCTCGCTTTTGAGCCGAGGCTCTGCTACTGCAATAGCGAGCAGTTTTTGACTCGACAGGTTGCTTGCCGACGTTTTGGTTGATCTGTTGGGTATGGATACTGCAATTGGCATTCTAAACTCTCCCTCGGCTTACCATCTGTCTCGGCCGATGCTCTGTTTTGTCTATGTTGAAGAGGTTAGACCGGTTTTATGACAAAAGTTCAGCGCTATACTACGTTATGATGAATTTTTTGTTTCTGGGGTTTCATGATGGGTTTCATGAGTTTTCGACGAAAACATGCATTACCGTCGGCAGAGGAGGCCCTCCCCGGGCGCGAGTTCGCGATGCCGGTCACCCATAATCACACTGTGCTTGGGACACCTTTGATAGGGCCATTTTCTGAACGCCTGGAAACCGCCCAGTTTGGTCTTGGATGTTTTTGGGGCGCTGAACGCGTTTTCTGGAAGGTCCCGGGCGTTTACACCACAGCGGTTGGGTTCGCTGCCGGTTATACCCCCAACCCCACCTACCAAGAAGTGTGTACCGGTCAGACGGGACACAACGAGGTTGTGCTTGTGGTTTTTAACCCTAAGCTCGTCAGTTATGCCGATCTGCTTAGGGTGTTTTGGGAGAGCCATGACCCGACGCAGGGTATGCGCCAAGGTAATGACTCGGGAACACAATATCGATCCGGCATTTACACGTATTCAGATGCCCAAGCAGAGGCAGCACAAGTAAGTCGAGATGAGTACGACCAACGGCTTAAAGCGGCGGGTTACAGCGGCATCACGACAGAGATTCAAGCAGCAACTGAGTTCTACTACGCCGAGGAGTATCACCAGCAATATCTGGATAAAAACCCGGCGGGTTATTGCGGTATTGGCGGCACCGGTGTGGCCTGCGGTATTGGCACGGGCGTAACGGCCTAAGCCAGCAACTGCAAACGCAAAACGAGATGGATTGGTTGAACCGACCCCGACTCAGTAAAGATCTCGAGCGAGCACAGCACAAACGGCCGTATCGACGCTCATGATGCGGTTGCCAAGATGTGCAACTGTCGCTCCCAGCGACTGCGCCAAGTCAATCTCGTAGTCAATAAAACCACCCTCTGGCCCAACGAGCAGACATCGCTTTTTTCCGTCTTCGGTTTGCAGACGATGCTCACCACTGGGGTGTGCGATGACAAGGTCGCACTCCGCTGCAATGCTCGATAGCGAGTCTTCCATAAACGGTTTAAAGCGCCTGTGCTCGGTAACGAGTGGAAGTATCGTGTCGCCCGCCCGCTCCAAACCGTGAATGAGGGCTGCTTCTACTTTGCTTTTTTTTAGGTAGGGCGACTGCCAGAAGCTTTTCTCGACGCGGTAGGAGTGGATGAGGTGAAGTTCATCTACGCCAAATTCGGCAACTGTGCGCAGTATTCGTCTAAGCATCTTTGGGCGCGGTAGGGCCAGCACCAGCCGTGTCGGGTGGCGCGCTGGGGGCACGTCAGTCAACGCTACCTCAAGTTGTACCGTCGTTCGGTCGATGACGGTGACGGTGCCGATGCCCTTGTGGCCGTTAATCAAGCCGACGCGCAGGCTTTGTCCCAACGCGGGTTGAATGACACTGATGATGTGTTGCGCCCGGTAGTCACTCAAACAGACGGATTGACTGCTTGTCCAATCGCTTTCTCGCAACAAGATAATGTTCATAGTTGCTGGTTTACGCGGTCCAGAGGTCGTAATCGTCGGCATAAAGGACACGTCGATTAACGATATCTCCCGGCTTTAGATTTGCGGCATCGGCAACATATACGACACCATCGATTTCCGGTGCGTCGCCTTTTGAGCGACCTACAGCGCCATCTGTCCCGATCTCATCGATCATCACATCGATCGATTGTTCGACTTGCTGCTGCAGGCGTTCAGCGCTGATTTCCTGTTGCAGTGCCATGAAGCGATGCCAGCGCTCTTCCTTCACCTCTTCAGGTACTGGGTTGTCGAGTTCGTTGGCGGTGGCGCCTTCAACGGCGGAGTATTTGAAGCAGCCCACTCGGTCAAGCTTTGCCTCTTTGATGAAGTTCAGAAGCTCATTGAACTCGCTTTCTGTTTCACCGGGGAAGCCGACAATGAAGGCTGAGCGCAGCGTGATATCGGGGCAGATCGCTCGCCATGACTGTATTCGATCAAGCGTCTTCTCTGAGGCGGCGGGCCGCTTCATTCGTTTCAAAACGGTTGGACTGCCGTGCTGAAGCGGGATGTCGAGGTAGGGCAGGACCTTACCCTCAGCCATCAACGGAATGATTTGATCGACATGCGGGTACGGGTAGACATAGTGCATCCGCACCCACGCACCTAAATCACCAAGCGCGGTGGCCAGGCTTTGCATATTGGTTTTGAGAGGACGGCCGTCCCAAAAGTCAGTTTTGTATTTTAAGTCGACCCCATAGGCGCTGGTGTCCTGCGATATCACGAGTAGCTCTTTGACCCCTGAACGGACCAATTGCTCGGCTTCGCGCATGACTTCGCCAATGGGGCGGCTCACTAGATCGCCACGTAGACTTGGGATGATGCAAAATCGGCACCGATGATTGCAGCCCTCGGAGATCTTCAAGTATGCGTAGTGACGTGGTGTTAACTTTACGCCCTGCGCAGGAATGAGATCGATCTTTGGATCAGGCGCGTGTTGGTTGGGTAATACCCGTCGGACTTCCGATAAAACTTCCTCATAGGCGGCGGGACCCGTGATGCCGAGTACTTTTGGGTGACGCTCGAGGACTAGTTCTGCCTGTTCACCACCGCCCATACAGCCCGTCACCAGAACGCGGCCGTTCTCTTCAAGTGCCTCGTCAATCGCGGCCAGAGACTCCTCTTTGGCGCTATTGATAAAGCCACAGGTGTTAACAATGACAACGCCTGCATCCTCATAGGAAGGGGAAACCTCGTAACCGTCGAATCGCAATTGCGTCAGGATGCGCTCTGAGTCAACGAGTGCTTTTGGGCAGCCCAAAGAGACGAAGCCAACTTTTTGCGTGTGGGGCATGACGATCAGTCCGAGAAAAACGCAGTGGCTATTGTCTCACAGCGTGAGGTTTCGTTCGCTACCGAAGGTGCGGACCGGTAATTGTCCACGCAATCGCTTGAGTAAATCCTCAGCCTCATCTTTATTGAGGAATTCCCCCAAGCTGGTCCTCGTTTCTCTGTTGTGAAGCCACAGCGACGGTCCTTCCCACTGGTTTTTCGCTGTGATGACATTTAGCGCCGTGTCATCACGCTCCCAAATCCAGGTTTTCTTAGGCAAAAAGTAGCCCTTCTCAATCTTGACGTTAAAGTCGGAGACAGTAACGACCTGTCGGTATTCAAGATTCCAGTTCACGTAATACAGCGCTGCAGATAACGTGATGAGTTCGGCGCCTGCGAACGGGAGTATTGGCCAGGCTCCGAGAAGCGTAAAACCAATCGCTGCACCCAGTGAGGGAATGGATATAGCAATCAGCACATAGAGGTTGGCGCGCCAGGTCGAGCTTTTATTCGGCTTGACCACAATGACTCTGGCGTCGCTCTCTGTAAATTCATCAATCACTTCGCTTCCCTAAGGTGCGGTGAGGTGCCACACACCTTCATAAATCAAACGGTATCGGGGAAAAGACTGAAAGCCAATTGCCTGTTGAGGGCGCGCACAACTTTAGTCGCGTCGCATGAAGTAGCAGGCGATCGGAAGCTTCCAACGCTTCGGGGTGGGCGTACATGTCACAGCCGATAATCGGATGTCCCAAAGACTGCATGTGAATACGCAACTGATGCGAGCGGCCTGTCACGGGTTTTAGTTTGATCAGGCTTCGGTTGTTACCCCGCTTCAATACTTCAAAGTGGGTCAGCGCGTGTTTGCCGCGTTTCTCACAGATAATTTGTTTAGGTCGGTTTGACCAGTCGGTTGCGATGGGAAATTTGATTGAGCCTCTGTCCTCTGATACCTCTCCCCATACAATCGCTGTGTATTCTTTCTTGATCTGACGTCTCTGGAATTGCCGAGCGAGCTCGGAGAGGCTTTCGCGGCGTTTTGGGACCACCATCAGACCCGACGTATCCAGGTCGAGACGATGCACTGCTTGCACATCGGGGTATCGGGGTTGCAACCGTCTAATCAAACTATCGCGATTGAGTGGGTGTCTGCCGGGGACACTAAGTAAATGATGTGGCTTATCGACCAGCAGCAGGTCCGTGTCCTCGTAAATGAGGCGGATGGGCGCTTGGCTGTGTGGAACGAGATAGGGTGGTAGATCGTCTGTTGCCTCGGTGGGCTGAGCTGGTTCACTCACTGGGAGGCCCTAGCGGCCAGCGCCTCGATGTAGCGTTTGATGCTCTCAGCAAATCCGAACCTCAGCGCATCTACTGTCAGCGCATGTCCAATGGACACCTCTAGTAGGTCCGGGATGGTGAATTTCGGGAGGTTCATTAAATTCAGATCGTGTCCGGCATTTACGCCTAGGCCTGCGGCATGTGCAGCGGCTGCAGACTGAGAGAACCGATCGAGCACCTGCGCGTAATCGCCTGCGGCAAACGCCACGGCATAGGATTCGGTATACAGCTCCACACGGTCAGCGCCGATTGCTGCCGCCAAGGCCATATCTTCAGGCTCCGGATCCATGAACAAACTGACGCGGCAGCCCCAGTCTTTTAGCTGCGCGACAATTGGTGCCAGCCGATCGCCATCCTTGCGGAGGTCGAAGCCATGATCTGATGTGAGCTGGGCGTTGCCATCAGGTACGAGGGTCGCCTGCGCTGGACGCGTCGCCTCAACCAAAGCCATAAAGCCCGGGTAGTCGGAGACCCCCGCTCGATCACTGGCCATGGGATCGGCGAAGGGGTTGCCCTCAACATTGAATTCGACATCGGCCGATCCCGCCAAAGCAAGGCAATCGCTGACACGGATATGTCGCTGATCAGGCCGTGGATGCACCGTAATGCCGCCTGCCCCTGCCGCAACAGCAATGGCGGCAAATTCGACAGGCGACGGGGAAGTCGTGTCGCGCGAGTTCCGAATCAGGGCGACTTTGTTCAGATTAACGCTGAGAACCGTCATGGTGATGTGCGCGTCACCCTCAGTAATACAATTGGATCCAGTGGTACGTTCTGCAACGGCATTTGGCCTTTATCCGTCTTACCCACAGCGTTGCCGGTGGGTGTGGACGCCATGAAATCAACGATGCGCATGCCCGTGATCACCTCACCAAAGACCGTGTATCCCGGTTTGAAAGGTGTCCAGTCGAGTCGAGGATTGTTTCGCTGATTGATGAAAAACTGACTGCCAGCGGAATCTGGATCGCTGGTGCGCGCCATAGCCAAGGTGCCCCGATCATTGTGCACTCGATTTTTCGACTCATTAACGACTGTACGCTCGGTTTTCTTCTGCTTTAGGTCGACATCAAAGCCGCCACCTTGAACCATGAAGTTGTCAATGATTCGATGAAAGATCGTGTTTTCGTAGAAGCCCTCATCGACATGAGCAAGAAAATTCTCGACAGTTTTTGGGGATTTATCAGCAAACAGCACAACGGTGATGTCACCCTCACTCGTTTCAAGCTTAACGATAGGGTTCTCCGCGAGCGCCGATGAACTCAGAGCAATCAGAGTAAGGCTTAGAAAGTGCTTTAGAAGCGTATTGAGAGTGGTCACGTCGGTATCCTCTAGCAGTTATCGCCAACCGTCAGGTCGTCGGCGTTTGAGAGTAAGTCGAGGGATAAGTAATGCGATGACAATGCCTGCAAATAACGACAGTACGCCCTCGAGGCGTTGATTGCTCGCCACGCGATCCTCGAGGCGAGCATTCTCCAGTTTGAGCAGATCATTGCGTGCGCTCGCGTCCTCCAACTTGCCAGTCAACTCCTTGGTCAGCTGGTCGAGCTGAATCGCATTGGCCGAGATGCGTTTGATCTCGGTGAGCTCAGCACGTGTTTCAGTCAGCGCTTTCGCGGTTGAGCTCATATCAGAGTCGCTGGAGGTTAATTGCTTCATTGCTTTATCGAGGTTTTGCTGAAGCGTCGTCAGCCGTTCCCGACTGGCTGCGAGTTCAGCCTCCAGTGCGTTGAGCTGATTCGCACGAGGAATGTCTTTTTGCAGGTACTGCGCCCTCAGATAGCCGCGTGTGCCGCCTCTAGTTTCTACCTCGGCCCAAACACCTTCCCCAGTGGTCCCGAAGTAGGTCACCTCGGTGCCTGAGGGGAGGCCTTTATTGATGATTCGATAGTCGCCACCAGGACCGGTGCGAATCGGGGTAAAAATAAGGTCCGTAACGTAGCGCGTTTCGCCCGCCGGGGGTGTATCGCTGGCTTCCTGCGCCAGTACGCTTATAGACATCACTGCCGCCCAGCTACTGAGCAAAGTTAATCCAATAATTCGCATAGGTTGATTGCCCCCAAAAGGCCTCAAAAAGTTTTTGTTGTCTCGTTGTCGTCGGTGCTGTCGTCGTCTTTCAAGAAAGGCGCCATGATAACGCCAATAATCACCGCCCAAAGTATGGTGAACAACACCGCGGACCAAAGCTTGAACGAGACCCAGGTATCCATTGAGAAGTTGTAGGCCACGTAAAGATTCACGGCACCGACCGTGAAGAAATGACAGGTCGATACCACGGTTACCCGAGTCCACGCGTGGTTAGGCATCTCGATCTCATCTGGCAATAATTCCTGTAAGAAGCATTTGCCTCGGGTCACATGCCAAATGACGTAAACACCAGCCAGCACCCAGTTAAACACGGTGGGTTTCCAGAAAATAAACACGGGATCTTTGAGTAAGACCGTCGCGCCGCCAAAGACGATAACGGCGGCGGCAACACCCAGCAATCGCTTTTCAACCGAACCCCACACCAGCTTGACGCTGACTACCTGCAGTATCGTCGCAAGGATCAAGGCGATGGTGGCGCTGTAGATACCATCAAAAGTGTATTCCCAGCTGCCAACGTTTAGCGTTGTACCTGACATTTGGAAGACGATGACAAAAATGATCAGCGGTAAGAATTCTAGGAGTTGCTTCATCTTGGCTCTGGTACCATAGGACTCTGTATTCATTACGAGCCATTCAGGCTGCAAGTTTAGTAATTGTGATCGTTGACTTCCACACTCATTCTCTCGCATCCGATGGCGCCTTGGCGCCGATGGAGCTGTTGCGGCGTGCGAAGGCGGCAGGCGTTCGGCAATTTGCGCTGACCGACCATGACACTACGGCGGGGTACCTCTCAGTCAGACACACGAATGAGGCCGACGAGGTAGGGCTTATCTCGGGAGTCGAATTGTCCTGCCGATGGGCCACCACGACGGTGCATGTTGTGGGACTGAATTTTGATGCCGATGCACCGGCAATGGTCGCCATGGTCGAACAGTTGACGCAGGCTCGTGAGGAGCGAGCCGAGAAGATTGCAAAGCGTCTGGCGGGCGTTGGTATAGATGGTGCGTTAGAGGGCGCCAAAGCGATTGCAAACGAGAGTCAAATTGGGCGACCGCATTTTGCCACCTGGATGGCGGAGGCGGGTGCCGTGGATTCGGTAACCGAGGCGTTTGATAAGTATTTGGGTGCTGGGAAAATAGGGGACGCTAAAATGTTCTGGCCACCTTTGAGTGACGTTGTACAGGCGATCACCCAAGCAGGTGGGGTGGCGATTCTCGCTCATCCGCTGAAATATCGACTGACGGGCATGAAGCTTCGCGCGCTGATCAATGATTTCAAAGCAGCAGGTGGGGGCGCAATCGAGGTGTTGAACGGTCGTCAGCCCGAGACTGATCTAAAACGGTTAAGTCGGCTAGCTGAAGGCAACGGATTGATGTGCTCTGTTGGATCCGATTTTCATCGGGATTTCGAGTATGGTCCGAAGCTCGGTATCGATGTCGAACGCTTACCCAATGGCGCTTATGTCTGGGATGCATTGGAGGCTTCTGCATGAGCCAGTTTTTCTCTATGCACCCAGAGACACCGCAAGGACGATTAATTAATCAAGCGGTGGAGATTCTCAGGTCTGGCGGTGTGATTGCTTATCCAACCGACTCTGCTTATGCCCTTGGCTGTCTTCTCGATAACAAGTCGGGTGCAGAACGCATCAAGCAGATTCGTAAGTTGGAAGATGAACATAACTTCACGCTGGTATGCCAGGACCTATCGGAGTTGTCGCGTTACGCGCGGGTCGATAATGCGGCGTACCGGCAAATAAAGCATTCAACGCCCGGGCCTTACACCTTTATTTTCGAGGCCAGCAAAGAGGTGCCGCGCCGTTTGATGAATCCGAAGCGCAAAACTATTGGTTTGCGTATTCCGGATAATGCTATTGCTCAAGCGCTCCTAAGAGAGTTGAGCGAGCCCCTCATGTCCGCGACGCTTTTGCTGCCCGGAGATGACTATCCGCTCAGCGATCCCTACGATATACGCACGACGCTCGAGCGCGACGTTGATTTGGTGATTGATGGCGGTTATTGCGGTTTGGACCCCACGTCGGTGATCGATATGAGTGGCGACGAAACCCAAGTGCTGAGACAGGGCTTGGGTGATACAACAGACTTTGCTTAGGTCCTAGGATTGACGTGACAGATACGAACGACAACATGACTCAGGACCCGGTTGATCCCCAGCAAGGTTCCGACATTAGCGGGAATGAAGCCGCGCCTGAGGCTTTGCTGCGGGTCTCCTCGGCCGTTGAAAAGCGTATGGGTCAACCGCAGCAGGGTGAAATGCCGTTTGCCGTTGTGCAAGGTGCGGCGCTTACCGAGTTGCCAAAGGATTTGTACATTCCGCCTCGGGCTCTCGAGGTCTTTCTCGAGGCCTTTGAGGGGCCGCTCGATTTACTGCTTTACCTAATTCGGCGCCAAAACCTTGATATTTTGGATATTGATGTCGCCGTAATTACCGAACAGTACATGCAGTACGTCGAACTGATGGATGCCATGCAGTTTGAACTGGCGGCGGAATATCTGCTGATGGCCGCTATGCTCGCCGAGATCAAGTCTCGCATGCTCCTGCCGCGCTCCAATGCAGCGGATGATGATGAGGAAGATCCGCGTGCAACCCTAGTGCGTCGACTGCAGGAATACGAGCGCTTTAAAAAGGCGGCGGAGGACATGGCAACGCTACCGCGCGTTGAGCGCGATACCTGGGTCGGATCGGCTGAGCCCCCGATGATGGAGCGCACTACACCATTGCCGGAGGTGAATCTACAGGACCTCGTTATTGCGTTTTCAGAGGTCCTAAAGCGGGCAGATCTTTACGAGAGCCATCAGATTAAACGTGAATCCTTATCAACGCGTGAGCGCATGGCAGATGTGTTACAGGCTCTCCAAGAGCAGGAGTTTTGTTCCTTTGATTCGCTGTTCAAGGTGGAAGAGGGCAGGCTTGGTGTCGTGGTAACTTTCCTGGCCATATTGGAATTAATCAAAGAATCTTTGGTGGATATTGTGCAATCAGATGAGTTTGCACCCATCCACATCAAGGCGAGAAGCGAGTAAAGCGGACTATGGGTGATCACAA
>Ga0163109_10000296_pt1 | contig 40249 bp, 56 predicted proteins | sample CRUFie1St13metaG_FD_108704 | JGI IMG/M metagenome (GOLD analysis project Ga0163109, IMG submission 108704) | Marine microbial communities from the Costa Rica Dome - CRUD Field 142mm St13 metaG | ecosystem: Environmental > Aquatic > Marine > Oceanic > Photic zone | place: Costa Rica: the Eastern...
AGAGTTTTTCTCTGTTGCAGACCTTCCTGGCACAGGCGGCACTGACATATCCACGTTTGAAAAAGCAGAAGGTTACCTTGCTCACAAGTGGGGTTTGACAAGTGGTTTACCTGTCAGTCACCCGTACAAGAGCAGTGCTCCGTAACCATAAATAGAGTTTAAGTATGGCACAGGTAACATTAAACGTAGGATCTAACGCAAACGACGGCACGGGTGATACGCTGAGATCAGCCATGATCTCGATCAATTCCATGTTTACGGAGTTGTATGCGGCATCTCCAGTAACCTCACAGATCACAATAGACGGCAACGAAATTATAGCCAACCAATCCAACGCCAATTTAAAACTTTCTGCATCAGGCACAGGTGCTGTGGAATTGGAAGGCATACAAATCAGGGACAACCATATCGAGGGCACAAGGTCCAACGAAGATATAGTAATTTCTGCAAGTGGCACAGGTGACATCATACTCGGAGCAGTGAGAATTCACGGAACAACAATTAGTGCTGATGACAGTTCTTCCATAAAGATAGCAGAAACCTTGAATGTGAACACAATACAATCAGATGACAGCAGTGCTGTTCATATAAATGATAGCCTTAACATAAGTGGCGGACTATTGATTGCTGGTGGCGATACCACAACACAAAACCTGGCAGTAAAAGGAACTTTTTCAACTAATACAATAAGTTCGGATGACTCTTCACAGATACTCGTAGATGACGGAGTAAGGATTTCCGGAACACTCGATGCACCTATTTTACAGGTTAACGAAATAAGCAGTGAAGATAGTTCAGCAATACAAATAAATGATAATGTTAATATTTCTGGAACTTTGCAGGCAACTAGTATTGAGGGTATCACAGTTCTGTCGCATGGTGATCAGAGCGATGGCACAGCAACAACATCAAGTTCAACGGTGACCAACCTTGACACTTTTGCCGCAGGATCATTTAGATCAGCGAGATATGACATATCTGAATCAGACACAACCAATAGTAGATTTTCTATGCACAGCGTGGTTGTGACGCACAACGGATCGGCGGCGTTCATAAATCAAACCACGGTCAGTTCGAGCGATGCAATAACATCCACATTTTCGGCAGACATTGACAGTGGTAACGTACGGTTAAGGGTAACGCCGGTATCCAGTGATAGTACGGTCTTCAAATTCATCAAGACAATCATCAACGTATAATTTTACATTAGGTTTGTAAAATCTACGATAAATAATCTTATAAACAAGGATTATATAAAGTATGGCACAACAAACTATTAACATTGGATCAAGTGCAAACGACGGCACAGGTGATCCGTTACGAACAGCATTTGACAAGATAAATGACAATTTCAACGATTTATACGGTGCATCACCGTTTGGTCAACAGATTACCATTTCAGGAAATGAAATCAGTTCAAACACTACAAACGCAAATTTAAAACTGACTGCAAATGGCACTGGCGCCATTGAAATGGAAGGCATACAGTTCAGAGACAATCATATCGAGGGCATAAGATCAAACGAGGACCTACACATTGATGCCGCTGGAACAGGAGTAATCACTCTTACAAATTTAAAATTAACAACAGGTGCCACTGTAACGACCATACTTGATGAAGACAACATGGGCACTAATTCTGCCACTGCATTGGCAACGCAACAATCAATAAAGGCGTACGTAGACTCACAAGTTACAGCACAAGACCTTGATTTCCAAGCAGATTCAGGTGGCGCCCTTGCAATTGATTTAGATTCTGAGTCATTAACATTTACTGGTGGCACTGGTATTGATACATCTGGTTCTGGTAATGCAGTAACTTTTGCTATAGACAGCACTGTGGCCACACTAGCAGGTTCCCAGACGTTCACAAACAAAGTTCTTACCAACCCAACAGTCAATGCGGCGTCCATGACAGGGACTATCACGATCGACAACTTAACATTCAATGACAACATAATCGCATCCAGTTCAAATGCGGACATCAACATAACGCCTGGAGGCACAGGAAGTGTGGTTGCTTCTGGATTGTCAATCAAGGGCACTACAATCAGTGCACCTGACTCATCTACTGTTAACATCAACGAAGGCTTAAATGTTGATGGATCGGTGACTGTGCAGGGTACAACAAACACAGCAGATATCACAACAACAGGAAACACAACAGTGAGTGGAAACTCGACTGTGGCGGGCACGTTGACTGTGCAAGGTTCAATCAATGCTGACAACATAATATCTAGTTCTAACGGAGACATAACAATCGATCCTGCAGGAACTGGGGAGATCAATTTGACGGGACCTGTAACACACACAGGAACGCAGACTACAACAGGGCAGTTGAATGTTGACAATTTGAGATTAGACGGAAACGTATTATCGGCAACTTCTGGTGGTATTACACTAACACCAGCGAATAGCCAGAACGTGGCAATCGGTGGAACCAACACCAAACTTACCGCGGCAGAGGCTAATTTCACTTTGATGGAGGCCACAACTTTAAGGGCAGATACAATACAAAATGATACGTCCGATGGCGACATATCTATATCGACTCAGGGTACTGGAAACATCAATGTAAACAGCCTCAAAATTCTTAACCTGGCAGATCCAACTGGGGCACAGGATGCCGCGACCAAGGCATACGTTGACACTCAAGTAGGAGGTGCGGCGAATGGTGACCTAACATTTATTGGTTCAACAATTTCAGCACCATCTAATGCAAACTTAACTCTTAACGCGGGTGGTACAGGAAGCGTTGACATAGATGCGATACAGATCAAAGGCACATCAATATCTTCAACTGATTCAACACAGATCAACATCAATGAAAATGTAGAAGTAGACGGCACATTGTCAGTCACTGGTGAGATTGCCAAAACAGGTGACTTGATAGTCAATGTATCTGGCAGTTTGATTTTAGACGCTGATTCTGGTACTGTATTCGTAAGGGACGGTGCCGCAGGAAACTATGGACAATTTATAAGAAACAATGCTAATGATTTAACAATAGCATCAGGCAGTACACAGGCAGTTATCTTCACAGGTGCCAATGCGGCATTCCAAGGTAATTTGTCCGTAACAGGTTCAACTACTTTGGATGGTGTCACAATCACAGATAACACAATCACTGCAAATGCCTCCAATTCAGATTTACAAATAGGCACTGCTGGAACTGGTGTGATTGATCTATTGACTGGCACACAAGCAACTGTAGGATCAGCGGGTGGTGCCTCAGCATTACCGGGACAACCAACAGGGTACATCAAGATCAAAATTGGTGGAACTTTAAGAGTTATTCCGTTCTACGACGCATCGTAATAGACACGGTATATAATCCTTAACAAGGAAAATGAGAAAACGCTATAACGACCGTAAGCATAAATCTACCCATTCCGAGATAAAACGCTTGGAGGAGGCCATACGGCGAGAGTCTGACAAGATCGAAAGAGAAAGGCTTAGACAACACAGAGAACACTGGATTAGGGTACAGAACAATAGCCAGTAATACCTAATAAATACCATTGTAAGGAGTATATTAATGGCAACACCAGTGTGGACTACCACAGCAGGTAAACTAGCATCTATTGACGAAGGCGTCGGTTTTTCACTTCAGTTAGAAGCGAACGACCCTGTGCCAATGGGTGATTCTACAGCCGTTGTGTACTCCGTTATAGCAGGGAGCCTCCCACCTGGAATGCAGGTTACATCAGACGGGCTCTTGTCAGGTACTCCGGCTGAGGTTGCCAAAAGAACTCTTTACACCTTTGTCGTGCGAGCCACGGCCGGTACCTCTATAACTGATAGAACATTTTCACTAGATGTCAATGGCTCAGATGCACCAACTTTTACAACAGCATCGGGTACGCTTCAAATGGACGACTCCACACGTGTTGGACTTTTTTGGATACTAGATGGTTCACAAATTAGAATACAGATTGAAGCAACAGACAGTGACACAAGAGCAGGACAATCATTAGTGTATGAGATTGCATCAGGTTCACTACCCCCTGGAGTAACAATGTCGAAAACTGGTTTGATATCAGGAATCGTGCAATTAACCGAAGCAGAGAAATCTGTTCCACGAGGTGGTTACGATGGAGTGAATGACAAATATGATGATGTCGTATACGATAGGACTATCACCACAAAGAGTGTCAGTAAAAATTATGATTTCATTGTTAGAGTAAGCGACGGTACCAGCGTCATCGAACAAAATAATTCTATTTTTGTGTACTCTGCAGACTATTGGAGAATAGACAACACAGAAATTACAATAGACATGACGACTATTTCTGGCTTTCCTCTCACAATTGATTATAGTGCCAATAGAAGACCAATATTTTCTACACCTAGCGATCTTGGTACATTCAGGCACGACAACAATGTTGTTATTAAAATAGATGTAGAAGATTTTGACCCACTACAGGATGATTTAGAATATAGCATACAATCGGGATCACTGCCTCCGGGTCTACAAATAAACATTAACTCTGGTGAGATATACGGAACACTCGCAAGGCAATCTGCTATTGAAGTAAATTACAATTTCACTGTGAGGGCAAACAGAGTAGTATCCACAGGTGTAAACGTTTTCACAGATCAAGCGTTTACTATGAAGGTAATCGGAGAAATAGATATTGGGATTGCATTCACTACGTCAGAAACAATTGGTACTTTGAAATCAGATATCCCAAGTATACTTTCAATAGAAGCGGTGGCCGAAGATACAAACAGAGTATTAAGTTATTCCGTGACCTCAGGATCATTGCCAACAGGAATCACACTTTCAGAACAAGGAAACCTAATTGGAACTATTGACCCCAGTGACTTTACAGATTCTACGCGGTCATTTACGTTTACGGTCACAGTTAGCGATCAATACCAGTCTGCGGCAACATCAAAAGAATTCACTTTAAACGTTGATATTCCATTTACACAGATAGAGTATGGCAACATGAATGGACATGCGACGTCTTTCATAGATCAAAATATATTTTATAAAATAGCACAGGATCCAAACATAAATTCTGTTGATTACATATATAGACCAGAGGACACAAATTTTGGAATGAAACTTAAACCTGATATGCTGATGATAGCAGGTCTTGAAAGACAATCGCTGACAACAATGCAACAGCAAATGGAACAAAATCATTCTCCAAAAACTTTGTATTTCGGTGATTTGAAAACAGCGGTTGCAAAAGAAGGATCCACAATAAAATACGAAGTAGTTTATATTGATATTAAAGACAATCTAGTAAACAATGACGGAGAAGCAGTAAGCAGTTCAATAAAACTACGAGATGTGGTTGCCAAACCAATACTTGGACCTAGAGCATCAAGTATGAATGCCACTGCCGACTATGTTGACTACGAAGTAACGACAGATGGTGGTTTATCATTTAGCACTTCGGGATCGAAAGTTAGATATGCTAACCAATTAAGTGCAGATTTGGGATTCATCGAAACAGTTTTCCCTAATGCTGTTGCTAATATGCGGTCAAGAATGAAAAGTTTAGGACACAAAGAATGGGATCACTTACCTTTATGGATGAAAACAACACAATCTGGAGATCTTGCACCACTAGGTTATGTATTAGCAGTGCCAATATGTTATTGTAAACCAGGGACATCGGCACTAATCAAGAAAAGAATTCAAGACAAAGCCATAGAGTTCAAAAATATAGCATTTACAATTGACAGATATCTAGTAAGCAAAAGCAAAGTTGGCACAGAAACATTTGTGGGTGACGGTGTGACAACTAGTTTTGAAGTCAGTGAATTAATACACGAAGAGGACATCTTAGTTAAGGAAGGAAGCGACATCGTATTTGTTGGTCAAGGAGTAACCGCTGATAATAATATTAAGCCAACATATCTAACAGCAGATGGCATACTACGATCCGCTGATCATGAATTTGGAATAACACTATCTCACAACACTACTACCAAAAAGACAACAATTACTTTTACCAAAGAAGTACCACAAGCAGGTACAATAATAAAGGTGGAACGAAGCAACGATAAATATCTTAAATTTAGAGATAAAGGAATTTAATAAATGGCAAGTAATATAGTACCAGGAAATGTAGATGGCACGTACCCAAAAGCAGGGCAGGATAATAGTTCTCAAGGGTTTAGAGACAATTTTAGTGCAATTAAAAACAACTTCACAGAAGCAAAAACTGAGATAGAAGATCTACAAAGCAACAAGGCAAGTACAAATGCAAATGTTAACTTTTCCGACTATGTTGTTTCTAAGGCAGTCTTTAAAGACACAGCCGAAACAGTATATCCACATGGCACGGTCTCTGGTGGAAGTGTAACGCTTAATCACGAAAACGGTCATTATCAAACTTTAACAATTACTGCCGACACTACATTTTCATTCTTGAATTTCCCTACCACAGGAACACTAGGAAGAATGATTTTAGATATAACTGTGGCACCCACATCCACTGGCATATTAACTTTTCCGAGTGCAGTGATTAAAGCAGACAATGTACACGGAAGTGATGGAACATCTGATCAAGTTACAACTGGACTTGGTAGATTTCTTTTTGAATTTATGTCTCCAGATGGTGGCACGACAGTATTGATGCATCAACTAGGAAAACAATACGCATAATAACAAAGGAGTATAATGTACTTCCATCCATTACAAGAAGAAATAGGAAACATGTCCGAAGAGGACATCTCGAAACGTATTAAAGAGTTGACTAGAAAAGTGGCCATCGCAAGGCGGGGTCGTAATCCTGATATGTTGGCAAACCTGCAACTGGCCTTGAACACATACAGAGATGCAATAAGGCAAAGAAGAATCGAAGAGTGGCACAAGAACAATAAGAAATTGCGAAACGAGCCAGACCTTGGTGACTTGGTCAACATCGACTAGTAAATAGTTTCGATGTCAAACACATTTACCTGGAAGACAAAATTCAAATCTATTATTATCGTTGACGGTGAATTATTTTCTAACGAATATAAGGTAAACATATCACTTACTCCGCACACTGCAAACCTAAAAGAACAAACAGAATATTTCGAAAGACTTAAAAGTCTTTTTGAACAAGTGTTTGCAAATACAATTACCACTTGGAGAGACGAGCCATTATATACATTACTACAGACTAGTGCATCAAATAGGTTTATTGAATTACCAAAACCGCCTTATGACCAAATCATGGCCGCTGTTTGTTTTTGTAAGGCCAACAGCATCTTAGATAGCAAGATAGTGATTAACAACATTGAATTATCATCCTGGCAGGGAGACGGTATTACCTACAAGGTTGACAAAGACAGCAAAGAACTTATACTATTAGATAGGCCCGATTGGTTTTCAGAGAAATTTAGCAAGTTTGACCCATGGTGGCTACGGGCAGACACGGCAACTTATGACAGAGAACTTGATAAAGGCATCTACACAGGACACTTCAGTTGGAACAATCAGGAAATTCCAGTTGACAAACAGCACGAGTACCATGCTAAAATATTTGAGTTTCAACCAAAGGTTTTAGATGGCGGAAAAAACAAAGATAAATGATCACGGCGATGTAATATTCTCGGAAGAGGACGCCATTGATTTGATTTATAAAAATCCAGAGTTTGATATTTCGAAACTATATTTTCACGACATAGAAAAATACTCTGATAGTCTCAAACAACTAGGTCTAGACCTACCTGTTATACAAACAGCACCAAAACGCATCAAACCAACAGAGTTTGACAAAGTCAATTGTGAGAAATGGCACATGCCTGACAAGTATTACCAAATAAATGTTCTACAGTGGTTGCTAGATAGGTGTCAAAACGATGAAGAAAAGATGAGAGTGCAAATGGAATACGACCTGTTTGAGAAAAAGGACTTTAGACGTGTATTACAATTTTTAATATACTTCATAGACACACTCAGAGCGAACAACATAGTATGGGGTGTGGGTAGAGGATCGAGTGTGGCAAGTTTTTGCTTGTTTCTTATAGGTGTACACAAGATCAATCCATTGTTGTACAATTTAGATATCACCGAGTTTTTGAGATGATAAGTAATAGTAATAGGAGCATATTATTATGGTAGCAAGAGCACCGAGAAAAAGAATGTATAGAACCATGCAAGGACGTATGGTCGATATAGAAAAACTCAGATCGGCCAACGAGTCTGTACAGGCAGTTGGAAACATGAATGTTAACGCAAGAGGTGATGTATTGGGAGCAGGCGGAAAAGTGATCACTCCAAAAGAGACTGTGATTAGGAAGTATTATGAACAGCCAAAAGGAATGGTAAGTGATACTCCCTTAAAAAGCAAACCTATGCCGGCACCTAAAGTTGAAGCCAAACCACAGGTGCAGAAGATGACTCCTGTAGCGGCGAAGCCGGTGGAAGTCAAACCAGCACCGAAAAAAGAACCATCTAAGCCGGTAGAAACGGCCAAACCAGTCGAGACTTTTAAACCTAAAACCGCAGATGTCACTGCCAAAAAAGGTATTGATGCGGCTCTTGACGGACTAGAATAAATCTTATATAATACTTCTATATGGGACAGATAGAAGACTTACAAGCAAAAGGTTTTGGATCACACGGTGGTAAGCAGTACACCGTAGAGAATGATATCACACCATTGAAAAAGAGAGTGTTGGTATCTGATATGCAATTCGGAGCCACCAAATCGAAAGGTGGTATAATAATCCTAGATGATGATGGCACAGAAGCAGGTATACACCCACGTTGGGCGAAAGTGTATGCAGTGGGTGATCAACAAGAAGACGTTCAAGTTGGCCAATGGGTTCTGGTCGCACACGGTCGTTGGAGCAGGGCACTGAAAGTCAAAAAGAAAGATGTTGAATTAGAAGTTAGGATGATAGACGAGAATGATATATTATTGTTGTCAGATGATGAGCCAGAGTTCAACAACAGGCAGGCCGGCTACATCAACACAGGCGGAATGCAACAGATGACTTCTCTGCCGGGGAATGATTAAAAGATCACACACCTGTTACGTCTGTAAAAAAACTTTCGACAACGCAATTTACTGGTATGATAGTCTACATGACACAAAATATGATAAAAGAATTATTAGGCCGTTTTGTGGACCACAATGTGCAAATAAATTTAGGGACATATCAGATGTCAACGACTACCCACGTAGGTCACCCTTGCCACGTGGAGAACAATGGAACATTATTAGTGATATAGATTACATCGAATATGAAACAGATTAAAATTAAAAAAGTAAAAGTTGAAATAGACAAACTTGTCACAATGGCTGAAATGGGATTGGGTGTTGAACGTCCACTTAATAAAGAAAAACGTGGATGGATAGCAAAACTTAAGAAGGAGGGTGCTTGGGATCCTATACTGGTCACCCCAATAAAAGACTCAGGATACTATCTACTAACAGATGGGTGGCATCGAGTTCAGGCCGCAAAAGGATTGAAAAGAAAAACAATCAATGCATTACAACTTCCGGCAAATGCTGGCCTAAGTATGGCAAAGGCAAACAAGATATTGCGTGACATTGACAGAGAATATGGTTTTAAACTGCATTGTAGTGATATTATTGGACATTGGGCCATGATGGAAACACTTCTAGAGTAGACATTATATTATAATCTGTTATAATAAAGCATGGTACAACGTTTTGGTTTTTGTTGCAAATGGCTGAACTCTGAAAAGGAGTTTGGTGGCATGAAAGTCAACGCCAAGGATAGAGATCTAAATGGTAGATCCACCACAATGCGTTGGCTGAGAGAACATCCAGAAGACGCAGTGCAAAGACAGTGGGATATAATGAATCACAACGCCACTGCCGCTAGAAAGTTGGTCCAACGTGTTGGTAGTTTACCACCCGAACGTAGGATGGTCAGACTTGGTAGTGAGATGTTGCAAGGCTACACAGAAGCAAATTGGCAAGACTGGTGGCAACAACCACACATACAAGATCACTGTGAAAGATTATTTTCACCAGTTGGCGAAATGGCACGTAAGTTGGATGTCAAAGTAAGTTTCCATCCAGGACAATTTTGTGTTTTGAGTAGTGAAAGTGAAGACATTAGAAAAAGAAGCATCGATGAATTTGAATATCACGTAGACATGGCACGTTGGATGGGATTTGGCAAAAGTTTCCAAGACGGTTGCAAGATAAATGTACACATCTCAGGCAGACTAGGACCACAAGGAATCATAGATGCACTGCCAAAACTATCACCAGAAGCACGTAACCTTATTACTATAGAAAATGACGAGATGGGACATGGACTCGAAAAAAGTTTAGAACTAGAAAAACACCTTGCACTTGTTCTCGACATACACCATCATTGGATTAGAGATGAAGAATACATAGAAGCAACAGATGACAGAGTTAAGAGAGTAATAGACAGTTGGCGTGGACAGAGGCCTAGTATGCATTACTCATATTCCAGAGACGAACATCTAGCAGTTGCCGGTCTTGGTGACAAGACACATACAGAGATGCACAACATCAAGGACCTATTAGAACGTGGCTGTAAAAAACAAAAACTTAGAGCACATTCTGATCTGTTACCAAACAAAAAAGCAAATGACTGGGCGTTGTCGTTCTCAGAACACTTTGATATACAGGTAGAAGCCAAAGGTAAAAACATGGCCACCGAACAATTATATAGACAAGCAAAGGAAACTTCTGTAATATAGCATATATGAAAGATTTATGGGTAGAAAAATATAGACCTAAGACTCTGAAAGAGTATGTGGTCAGGGACGAAGCACAAAGACAACAGATACAATCGTGGATTGACGATAAGGCAATTCCGCACTTGCTACTCAGTGGTGCTCCAGGTGTGGGAAAGACAACACTTGCAAAAGTTTTGTTTGGTGAACTTGATGTCAGCAGTTATGACATACTAGAAATAAATGCTTCAAGAGAAAACTCCGTAGACACAGTAAGAGAGAAAATAAATTCGTTTGTGCAAATTATGCCATTCGGTTCGTACAAATATGTATTACTAGACGAAGCAGATTACATGAGTCCAAACGGACAAGCGGCACTTCGTGGTGTAATGGAAATGTATCATACTTCAGCAAGGTTCATATTGACTTGCAACTATCCTAACAGGGTTATACCAGCACTGCATTCGAGATGCCAAGGATTTCATATGGAAACAATTGACAAGACCGAATTCACTGCCAGAGCATGTGAGATATTAATACAAGAAGGTATTACTCCAGACATTGAAATATTAGACACATATGTAAAAGCAAGTTATCCAGACATGAGAAAGTGTATTAACATGTTGCAACAAAATTGTAGGGACGCAAAACTTATGCCACCGGCAAGTGGAGACAGTGGTCAACAGGATTACAGACTGCAAATGGTCGATCTATTCAAACAAGGCAAGATACAAGAAGCAAGGAAACTTGTTTGTAGTCAAGCAAGGCCAGAAGAATGCGAAGAAATTTATAGGTGGCTATACGATAATTTAGAAATAATATCCAAAGATGAAGACGCACAAGATAAAGCAGTGCTAATTATCAAGCAGGGATTGGTTGATCATAGTTTTGTCGCAGATCCTGAAATAAATTTAGCAAGTGTAATGATTAAACTAGCAAGGTTATCAAATGGGTAAGAAACATGCCAAAAAAAGATTCTTTTGTGTAAAGTATATAATCAAACCGGACAAGAAGTTTGATGAATTTGTAGAACTTTCTAAAAAGAAAATAGGGCCAGGAAAAATGCAAGACTACACTGTGGTCCTTGACCTGGTGAACAAAGAAGTAATAAAAAATGAACTACCAGGAATACCTGTTGCCCAACGTGACATGGTTCCATACGAAAGAATAGAGCAACACTACAGACAATGGTACGCAGATGCCATGGACCAATTCGTAAAATAGACACCCCATAAATAACTCATGCACAAAAAGATTAATTTTGTGGAGTTTTATATTACCAATGTGTGCAATATTGCTTGTGACGGCTGTAATAGATTCAATAACCTGAAACTTACTGGACATGACAACTGGACAGAACACTTGGCATCTTATGAAAACTTCGCCAAGTCAGTAGACGTAACCGGGTTTGTGAACATCCTAGGCGGCGAGCCTTTAATGCATCCAAAAATAAACACCATACTTGCTGACCTAAGGCGTATCTTTCCTGAAAAAGGTATCAGGATTTGCACCAATGGATTATTGTTGCATAAAATTAAAGGCTTCTGGGACAGCGTTGTAGAAAACAAAATTATCCTCGACATAAGCATACATAATTCTTCATGGAGGAAAAATATATATGAAACACTTTGTAGTCTCACAGGAGAGAAAGTAAAACTAAAATGGACACTTGAGTCAAGGAACAGAATGGCAGAATTTATGCACAAAGAAGTTAAGCATATTATTCACCTTTCGGATAGGTTTTATCAAAACGCTTTTGGAGATCCATATTCCAAGGATCTGAAACCTTATGATAGTGACCCCGAAGAAGCACATAGAGTATGTGATTTCAGGCATAGATCACATGGCATAGAAACACATAGTCCTACAATAATGAATGGCAGGCTGTTCAAATGCCCAATGGCAAATTCAATGCCTATAGCAATAAGGCAAAGGAATGATATTCAATATAGTGAAAAGCAAAAAGATTTAATTGACACTTTTCCTTATTTTGAATGTAGTGAATTGCACAATATCACAGTAGATGAATTCAATACACTGATGTACGATACGATACCTCAATGTTCTTTATGTCCGGTCAGATACGATGACCAGTCTATCTCAGATCAACAAATAAGTAAAAACTTATTCTAACAATTATACTGCCGTTTAAGCATAGCCAATTGCCTCATTTTCCATAATCTGGCTAATACACGACGTCTCCTCCTGTCTTTTTGTTTTCTTATTTTCAGCCAGTTTTGGTTTATCATATACAACTTCACTCTTTTGTCGTAAACCCTCCTTTTCCTCATCTGTTTCCATAGTTTCCTTTGGAATAAAGGTCGCATTTGTAGGCTGTGTAATAATAGCATAAGGTTCCTCGTAGTTGATGTTTGATTGTGTTTGTAGTCTATGTTTTCGACTCATGTACAAATACTTAAGATCTTTTTTCCAAATTAAGTATGCATATTTTACAACTCAGATCTTTAGGATAAATAAGCACTATGCATGATGTATTAGACATAATCAAAAACGTTCAATCACTATACGCGGTGGGTCCTACTCTTTCCATACTCAAAGACTTTGAGCGTGTAATAGATGAACTGGATGTTTATGTTTTTGAAAACTGGCAGGACGGAGAACTACTTTCTGGACCTGTTGACTCAAGACATTTTGTAACATGTTCATTCATGTGGCCGGCAGACAAAATGCCAGATCCTGTAGGTGGCAAAAGACTCACCGACAGAGGTTGCAAGGTATCTTACAAAAAAGATGAACTCTTGAAACCGAGACAAATTAAAAGTCCAGCAGACTACAGGCCAGGTACAACAAAAGGCAAAATAGATGCACATGACATTTGGGTGGTAGAAATAAAAATGCCAAAAGAACTAATTGGCAATTTCAAACACGGTAAAGACGACATTCAAAGCCAAGATGCAACAGACGAGGCATCAGGAGAATTAAGTAGTTTAAATGACATTAGTTAATGAAGGACTGAAAGCCGGCGATCTAGAAGGCGTTGTAAGCAAACGTTTCTCCGTTGACTTATACAAATCCAAAATGGGTGATGACAGGAACATAATGGTTCTTGCATTCACTGTGGACGGACTTGCACCTGCAAAAGACCTAGAAAGTTTTGCAGAGACAGGATACAAAACTGTCCTCGACGCAGACGCCACACCAGGAACAGTAGAGGACGGAAAACATAGAGTATTTGTTGAATTCGCAAGGATAGAACAAGTCGATCAGAACATAAGAGCATTCCTTGATGATCTTAAAAAACTAACAAAAATTGAACAATTTGAATTCACTTATCATAAAAGAACAAAACCGTTTGAGGCATCGGCAAAAAATTTAGCAGATGTTCTTCCGAGAACACCTGAAGCATACGAACAAAAAATAAATGCATTAAAATTAGGCGAAGTGCAAACTTTCTTTGATAGATTTCAGATGATGGAATTTAAACTTGACAATAACATTATCTCCATCAAGAAACAAAATGCAGATTCACTTAAATTTGAATTACATGCATTTGGGAATACAAGCATGATAATGAATGAAATCAAAGCCTTTAAACTTGACGAGTCTGCCATCAGCGAGTGTATGTATCTTACCAAATATTTTGGGCCATACCAGATCACTAAAACAACAGAAGACAGATTTATTTTTAGTAAAGACGGAGATTCGGCGTTGTTAAGTAAAAGTGGTTGGTAGAATTACTTCAAATTTTGTTTCCAAATATCTATAGTGTAATCTAACCCATCGGACAACGACTTTTTAGGAGTCCATCCTATTTTTTGCTCAATAAGTTTGTTATTTGAATTCAACCAGTATATTTCACCCGGCCGCTTTGGCTTTGTGTTCCAATTTACTTGTCCCGACCAACCAATTTTTTCTGCAATCATATTAACATACTCTTTAATTTGTATTGGATTATCAGGTCCAATAGTGAACGTATATCCTTGATTGCACTTTTCATGTGAGGTAATCACTTGTTGCCATACGTCCATCATGTCCTCTATGAATATGAAATTACGATATGGTTCACCATAACCAAGGTTTATTTCTTTTGAGTTTGTCAACATTTGTGTGATGATCTGCTCAGTGACAAAAAAATCATTGTCTTTCCTACCATAGCAGTTTGTTTGTCTCAATGCCGTGTATGGAAGTCCCAGGCAACGATGTGCATACTCCAAATATTTTTCACACCCGTACTTCGCAACGGCATATGGTGCATTAGGGTTTGGTGCAGTGTTTTCATCAAATGCAACATGTGTTTTTGGTTTGCCATGTAATTTAATTTCATCTGATATAGGTTGCCAGCCATAAACTTCCATTGTGCTGGCGAAAACAAAGTTTTTGAAATTTTTTATCTTTGATGCCGCTTCTATGAGATTGACTGTGCCAACATAATTGATTTCACTGAAAGTGATTTGTTCATAAAAACTTTTTTCAACTTCTGTCCTCGCGGCAAGGTGCACAATGATATCTGGATTTATGACAGCAACTTCTTCTTGTATTTTAGCATGATCCAATAGATCATTTTTTAAATGATATAATTCAAAATTTTTGTCTAAAAATTTGGTCAAATGCTGACCTATGAAGCCTGAACTGCCTGTTAGAAGTAATTTCATGTGTCTATTTATATACGCATATTATGATAAATAAGTTTATGAGATTAAGTAAAAACTTCACACTTGCTGAATTTACAAAAAGTCAGACAGCCACTAGGAAAGGTCTAGACAACACTCCCGGCGAAGAGCATCTGGTTAATGCAAAACAACTTTTTGAAAATGTTGTACAAAAAGTAAGAGACAACTTTGGTGTCACCGTGATCAACTCTGGATATAGAGGTCCTGCATTAAACGAAGCAGTAGGTGGCTCAAGTAGATCCCAACACTGCAAAGGTGAGGCCGTTGATATAGAATGTCCAGGCACAGGGAACTATGATGTTGCCAAATGGATTTCAGAAAACTGTGATTTTGATCAATTGATATTGGAATTTTACACCCCTGGTATACCTGACTCAGGATGGGTACACGTTTCGTATAAGTCAGAAGGCAATCGTAAGAGTATCTTAACTGCTATGAAAGAAAATGGTAAGACTGTTTACAAGCCTGGTTTGATACAATAAAAATTATTCCCAACTTTGTTTGCCTTTTTTAGGCACACCAAAATTCAAGCAGTATCTTATTTTTTCTAAATCTTCTTTTGTCTTAAGGAAGCAAAGTTCATTGGCAAAATGAAGTTCCACACCGTTATCCAAGGCCAGTTGTAATAATTCGTCCCTGCGTTCAGCATCGTCTGTGAGACTGAACATACTGGTTAAAACTATGCCGTCGGGTTTTTTCTGTATAAAGTGTTCTAATGCTGGTTGCCAGTCTGCATGTTCATTCTCAAACTCATAACTTGAATACTTTATATTATATTTTTCACAATATTGATTGATCACTGTTCTTTGCATAGGCAACGGAATGTGTTTGCTGTATACACTGTTCCATCCAGCATATGTTATAAATTGTTTCCCTGTGTAATCAAAGTTTTGTCCGGCTGTGTGATCACCAGGCATCCTGACAAAGCCACCAGGTAGTCGTCTATCATATTCTTCGCCTTCGAGTAAGATACGCATGTCTATTGCAACTCTGGTGTAACCTTCGTCGTTGTTAATGTTTCCATGCATATGCTCTTGCCAGAATAAATGACTTTGTCCTGGAACTAATTCTACTGGCCATGCGGCTTCTAAACAAACTTCTTCAAACTTGTCCAAGGTCCATTTTTCTTTCAAAAACCTTTGTGTTATCTCACGGCTCTTGTCCCAGTCAATAAAGAAAACAGAATTTGTTTTTTCTGCCTTTGTTAGTGGAGTCCAGAATGTTCTAATCCCTCTACCGTTGCCCACAAACACACCTTGATGAAACTGTAATCGCCTTCCTGACTTTGTTTGATTAGGTATAACGACACGTAAGGTTCCTTGCCTTTGGATCATATACCTCTTGTTATCTATCCTGGGTGGAGCATACTCCGCCACAAAGGCATCAAACAACTCCATAAAGTCCTTTCGTGAACAAGCATTCTGTACGTACAACTGCAATTCGACAACCTGGGGAGGGGTAAGCACCTCGTGAATTTTTTCTAGTTCTTTTACTTGTGGAAATTTTTCTTGTATTGTACGTAGTGCCCAGCCTGGCAAATCGTATTTTTCTAAATCATAATTCAAGGTCATGTTGTCCCAGTACTTGGCAACATTGTCTAACATCCAATTGTTCATATTTGCTCCTAATTTTGAAGATATTTAACTAGTAGCACATTACCAAAATTTATTCCTGGCAATAACTTTGGTGTTTAAATACGTTGATGGCAGTTAATACACTTTACATTTTTGGTGACAGTCATTGTTTACCATTTAAAATCAAAGACAAAAAGCAAGGATGGGACAGTCTGCTTGCCGATAGATTAGGCATGGATATAAAGAACTTCTCCCAACCCGGGGCAGACAATATGTTTATTTTCTCAACATTTTTGGCCAACCAAAAGGAAATTAAAAAAGGTGATGCTGTTGTAATAGGGTGGAGCCATCCATCTAGGAAAACTTTTATCCTAGATCAAAACAAAATCACGGAATTGGCCAAAGATAGCATGATCTATGACACGCCAAATGGGCAATTTGTAAGAAGCAAGGGAGTACCCAGACACAAAGATACACTTGAAAAATGGTTAGGCATGACGCCTATCAACTCTGGAGTTGCCTTTTACGACAATTGGTATGAAAACTATTACAGTCTTACAGAGCAGAAGATCAATTTTGAAGGGTTTATCAATGCAGTAAAACATAAACTGCAAGGCATAGACTACGTGCCGTTTTATTTTAGTGAGGACAGCATTGAATCAATAGCGGACACAGATAAAGGCATGTGTATTGCAGAATTCATACAGAAGCATGATGTAACTTTGAGCGACGACGATGCACATATGAATGTAAAAGGTCACAAGATGTGGGCAGATAAAATTTACGAGGATTTACAATATGATTGAAGGTAAAATACCCGTGACCTGGAAAAAAACAGACTACAAAAAAGGTGCCTGGCGAAGTTATTACGATCATTTTACTGGATTTACGACCACTAAGGCAAACCGAGAGACATACAAAAGTAATATGGGTGTGCATTTAAAAAATGAAGTACCTACAAGTTTGCTTGATGTGGTAAAAGATAATTTCGAGTTAGACAAAATTGTAATTGCACTCAATAAACTTTCTCCAGGACAAATCCTGCCATGGCACAAAGACAGATATCTCACCTACATTAAAAAAAATAAAATCAAAAAAAAGAATCAGATTGCTAGAATAATACTTTTCTTGGAAGATCAGACACCAGGACAGCAATTATGGGTAGGAAAGAAACTATGCACTGGCAAGGCTGGTGCTTATTTTGGGTGGATGTATGGCACAGAGCATATGGCCGCAAATCTTGGTAAAACGGATAGGTACACTTTACAAATCACTGGTATTAAAAAGGCTTAAATACTGATATTATGTTCTCTAGTATAAGAATCATGTTTGTAGTTTTATTGATGTCCGGCATCGCAGGTGCAGGTATCTATGTGATGAAACTACGGGCAGACAACGCCACACTTAAGGCAAATCAAATAGAATTAGAGAAAGGCATCGAGGCGCAGACGAAATTGATAGAACAACAGAAAGTAGACTTCGAGGCGATTATGGAAAGCAACAAGAAACTCAATGCTTTGGTCCTGACTTTCAAGAAGGATCTAGACGAGTTAGACAAGCGTTTCAACAAAAAGAAAAGAGATGTGGGTAAACTTGCAATTGAAAGATCTCAATCTGTTGAGCGAGTGATCAACAAAGGATCATCTGAAGCAACAAGATGTGTTGAATTGGCAAGCGGCGCAGAGAGAACTGAGGCAGAACTAAAAGCAACAAGGAAATCGGAGATAAACACGATGTGCCCAAGTTTGGCAAATCCGAATTATGTGCATTATGAATAAAATTTTAGCGATAGCATTGATCTTATTACTAACCGGTTGTAGCATAGGCGGAGAAAAAAGGATTAAATTGTTTGCAGTCGAAGAGCCAAGACAGAAATTAAACCTACCAGATCCAATGCCACTCACACTTGAAGACATCCGTTGGATAATAATTACTTCAGAGAACGCAGAAGAGGTTTTCAAAAAATTAGAAGAACAAGGTATAGACCCTGTGCTGTTTGGATTGACAGACAAAGACTACGAGTTGTTGGCCAAAAACTTTGCACAGATCAGACAAAAATTGCAGGAAACCAACAGTCTACTTGACGAATACAAAAAGTACTACGAAGAGACTGATAAAGAAGACAAATAAGGCGCGAACCATACCGTGTCAGATTACACCAAATCAAACATGTGCCACTTGCCTTGGACAGGCATAGAAATAGGTACCTCCGGAGATTACAGACCGTGCTGTCTATATAGAGATCCTATAGGAGATTACAACGCAATGACACATTCTGTGTCTGATGTGATGCAGTCAAAAGAAATGGAACAACTGCGAGAGGACTTCAGAAAAAACAAACGTCCTGCAGGCTGTCAGTCATGCTGGAAAGAAGAAGCCGCAGGCAAAAAATCTAAGCGTATCCTGTTGTGGGAGAAATCACGGACACTTGGTGAACTGCACGTAAAGAAAGAACAGATATCTACACGATATTTAGAAATAAGGTTAGGTAATATTTGCAATTTGAAATGTAGAATATGTTATCCTGGTAGCAGTTCACTATGGGCAAACGAGGCGATAAAATTATATCCGGAGGACAAAGAAAAGTATCTTGAAATCAATGAGATATCTAGATGGCCAAGAAAACAAAACAAATTATTTGCCGAGATAGATGAAGTGTTAAAAAATCTTAGGTACTTGCAGATTACAGGCGGCGAACCACTGTTGATACAAGAACAATTTGACGTGTTACGTAAATGTATTGCACTAGGAGTGGCAAATAAAATAGAAGTTCATTACAATACAAATGGCACAGTGTATCCAGAAGAAGCGTTAAAAGAAATATGGCCTCACTTCAAACGAGTGGAAATTGCTTTCAGCATAGATGACATCAAGGATAGATTTGAATATCAAAGGCATCCTGCTAAATGGGATCAAGTGAATGCTAATATCAAAAAAATATCTGCCCTTAATTTGCCAAACATCAGCACACAGATTTGCACAACATTAAGTTTTTTTAATGCGTATTACTTGGATGAAATGGCCCAACAGGTTGAAGAATGGAACCCGGATTACTGGCATATCAATTGCCTTCATCTTCCCAAAAGGTATGACGTACAACATTTGCAACCATACATGAAGAACATAATAGTAGAAAAGTTATTAAAATGCAAAGTCAGGAAAGAAGAAATACAGACAGCAATAGGTTATATTAAGGGCGGTCCAAAATACACGTCAGATGATCTTCTAATAACCGCAAGAAATACAATAAAACAGATCGATTCTGTCCGTAATGAAGAATATCAGCAGGTGTTTCCTGAATTTTACAATGACGTGTTAGAATCTGTTGGTAATAATCAATAAATACTACTATTATGAAAATAAGTGATTCAACATCAATTTCAATGCCTATGAGGAATCTGTTGTCCATTGTGGCGGCAGTCGCCGTTGGAGTTTGGGCGTACTTCGGTGTCATCGAGAGATTGAACCAGTTGGAAACAAAAGCAGTACTCCTAGAAAAGGACATGACTGCCGAAGATGAAAGACTGCACAGCGAGGTGACAAAAAATACTGATTTTAGGATCAGATATCCAAGGGGTGAACTAGGTCAAAGTTCACAGGACATAGAACAGTTTATGTTGATAGAGGATCTTTACAAAACAGTAGATAGGATGCAGAAGCACCTGGATGACATGGCCAACAATAGAGTAAACATAGAATTTCTTAAAGAGCAGATGGAAAAAGCAGTCAACAATATTGAAAAGTTGAAGGACGCTGACAGAGAAATCGTTTACAAGAATGGCAACGGAGATCACCAATGATAGAAACGGTTGTGGCATTGTTGATGCTGGTCCACGGTGAAATAAAAGAACACAGGATTCAAGAAACTATGGCAACTTGCCTAAGAGGAAAACGAACAGCGGAAAGACAATATAGTGCAGGCACAAAATATCAATGCCTTAAGGCAAAAGCAGAACTTGAGTCAAACATAGACGGAAGTAAATCAATCAAAAAAATAATATTGGAATAATATGCAAACAGTAATAAAAGTAATAGCAGAACACCTTGATGTGGCAGAGAGCAAAGTAACACCCGAGGCACATTTAGTAGACGACTTAGGAGCAGATCCGTTTGATACAATAGAATTGTGCATACAAGTTGAGAAGGCTACAGGTGTAAAAATTTCAGAAGACGATGGTGACAAAGTACAAACCGTGCAAGATCTAATCAACCTAGTGGAGAAAAAATAATGTGGACGTACAGATGTAAATTAAGGAAAGTGGTGGATGGAGACACAGTCGACGTTGACATTGATTTAGGATTTGGTATTTGGCAGATGAATGAACGTGTAAGGATAATGGGTATCGACACGCCAGAATCGCGGACAAGAAACAAAATAGAAAAAAAGTTTGGATTGGCCGCAAAAGCAAGATTAAAATCTTTGCTAGGACCCAAACCTATATTGCAGACAACAATAAGCAAAAAAGGTTTAGACATGAAGGGTAAGTTTGGAAGAGTTCTTGGTGACTTTATTATAGATGGTGGCCCATTAGTATCACAGATTATGTGCAAAGAAGGTCATGCGGTAGCATACTTTGGTGGTGCAAAAGCAGATGTACAGAAACAACACATGAAGAACAGGAAAAAACTTGTTGAGCAGGGTGTCGTTAAAGGGGCAATAGAATAAATACGCACATATACGAGGAGACTTATGGAACTAATAATAACACTAGCAATGAAATTTTGGCAATGGACTGTGCTTATTGCAGTTGTAATCATAGCCGCTATTTTGAATGCGTTTGACAAAAGACAAAAGCCAAATTTAAAATTCAATTTCAAAGGAATGCCTAAATTACAACCTGTGCCGATCAAGACCAAAGGCAAAGGATTCTGGAAAGGAATCGTGATGTGGTTGTTATCAACAAGAAACTGGATACTTACAGATGACTGGAAGTACAACATAGACGGAAAAGAATATGTAATTCCAGCAGGTTTTCAATTTGATGGTGCAAGTATTCCAAAGTTCCTAAGGACTTTCTTCTCTCCAGTTGGTGTGTTATTGATGGGTGGACTGGTACATGACTATGCCTACAAATACAAAACATTGTTGGAAGTAAACAAGAAGAAAACAATGGGTGAACTGACACAAAAGAGAGCAGACGAAATATTCAGAGACATCAACATAATCGTTAACGGTTTCTATTCTATGAACTATCTAGCATACTGGTCATTGAGAATTGGTGGCTTTGTTGCATGGAACGGGCATAGAAAAAGAAACGCTAAAATTCCGGGGATAAAATAATGGCTGATTTAAAAGAAGACAAATTGGTTGTGCCTGCAGACACTAACACAGCAAAGAAAAAAGTTTCTGTTGAATTAGAAGTAGACACAAGTGCAAAAGATCTAGGACCTAATCCATACGCAAGACTAATACACCTAGCAAGAGCAGTGGACAGTTGGAGAATTTTTCCAAGAGTTTTCATTACTACATACATCATACTTTTATACAAATGTGTGATATGGTACATGAATCTGCCTGCACCAACAATGGAACAATCAGGTTTGATATCGATTGTCGTAGGTGCTGGTGCGGCCTGGTTTGGACTCTACACCGGATCGAGCAAAAAATCTAGCAAATAATTAATAGTGCATGAAATTGTACGAACCATTCAAATTCCTAACGGCCGATGAGTGCGATCAAATCATACGGTATGCCAATACTGATAACATCCGCAAAGGAAAAACCTTAGGAAAATCTAATCTTAGAAACAATAGAATAGTGTGGTACAAGGACAGTACTAAATGGCAGAAATGGATAGATATGTTTAACACATTAGAACCAGTCATAGATTGGATACAAGATCCGCAGATATCATTCTACCAACCTGGAGAGGAATACAATTGGCATGTTGATACTTGGCCAAACTACAGAACACACATTAGACATTTTACTCTAACATGTGAATTACAGACTGCACCTAACGGTACTTTCGAGATTGAAAACAAACAATTTCCTAAATTAAACAAAGGGGAAGCCGTTATATTTAAACCCCAGGATAAACATAGGGCCACCACACCATCAGAAGGAGAGCGGATCAGTTTTACCATATGGGCAATGGCTCTGAATCCAAATCCAAATAAACGTTGACGAAACAAAATTCTAGTGTACAATTAAGAACATGAAAAATTATTATGACGTGCTAGGTGTGAAGGAACAAAGCACAAGTGCGGAAATAACAAAAGCATTCAAAGAACTTGCAAAGCAACATCACCCCGACAGGGGAGGTGACGAAGCAAAGTTTAAAGAAATAAATGAAGCACACGAAACACTGAAAGATTCACAGAAACGTCATGACTACGACACAATGCGAAAGTTTGGCGGGAAAACACAAGGAGATGAACATCCATTCTTCAACGAAGACATTTTTGGAGATTTCTTCTCAGGGTTTGGCACAGAACAAGGAGGCTTCAAGTTTAATTTTACTGGCCGTAATGGAGATGAAAGAGTATTTAGAAATCACAGAAACCAGCCAAGGGGAAATAGGAATGTACAGGTTAGGATGGCTATCAGCATCAAAGAAGCAATGATGAATACAGAGAAGACTATCAATTACAAACTGCCAAGTGGCAGAGAAGAGTTTGCAACTGTCAAGATTCCTGCTGGCGTCCAACATGGTATTACATTTAAGTACGCAGGCATGGGTGACGATAGCATACGGAACATGCCACGAGGAGACCTAATGGTTGTGATGAGTGTTCTTGACTCAGACGGTTTTACACGTAAAGGGAATGACCTGCACACAGATAAAACAATTGACTGTTTCCAAGCAGTTAGAGGAACTGAATTCAATCTAAAAACACTTGACGATAATGTTATAAAAGTCAAAGTGCCTGCAGGCACACAGCCTAACACAATTTTACAAGTACAGGGCAAAGGAATGCCAGTACATAAAACATTAAATATTCGTGGGAACTTGTATGTAAAAATACACATATTGATTCCCCAATTATCAGCACAGGATTTAAAAAAGATAAAAGACCTATGAGGACAAAGAAAAAATTTATACATGTCAATCAACACGTGATACGTGCGAACAAAAAAAATGGCACAAATGATCCTGTGATTACAATTAAACAGGGCAGTAAGAACACATACTGTCATGCAGTAGATATCAAAGGACCAAGTAGAATTATATACGGAGGAAACGATAAACCTTTACTTGCCTGTGGTGCCAGAGTGGTGATAGAGACAGAATCTGACGTGGAGATAGTTAAATGATACCAAGTCCGTGCATGAAAATATGTATATTTGATCAAGAGAGCGGCTACTGCCTAGGCTGTAGTAGAACCGAGGAGGAAGTTATGAAATGGAAAGATCCAGAAACCACTGACGAGTGGAAAAAAGAAAATTTAAAAGAACTGCGAGAAAGAGAAGAATAGTGATACAGGTATTTCAATATCCACATGAGACACTGATGGAAGTAAGCACAGAATGGAGTGCAGACGACAGCATCCAGGGATATACAGACATAGAAAAATTTGAGCATGACTACATTAAACTTATGCTAGACGAGAAAGGAATGGGATTGGCCGCAAACCAGATTGGCATTACCAAAAGATTTTTTGCTATGGGACACAACTCATTTGACACATTTCAAAAACATGTTATAATTTGGAATCCAAAGATATTAAATTTCAGTGATGAGAAAGTCACTGACGTAGAAGGATGTTTAAGTTTTAAAGGAATATGGTTAAAGGTAGAAAGACCAAAGACTGTAGAAGTGCAATATGAAACAACACAAGGCAAAACAAGATTCGCAAAACTCAACGGTATGGAGTCAAAGTGCTTTCAGCATGAACTCGATCACCTTGATGGTATTACATTTAATAAAAGAGTCTCTAAAATCAGATGGCAAATGGCAAACAAAGGATAGTAAATGTTAGAAGCAAACGAAGGACTAGAAAATATATTTGAAAACGCAGTAAAAGAAGCAGAGAAGAGAAGACACGAGTACGTAACAATAGAACACGTTCTTATTTCACTTATCAAGGACGAAAGTATTGGAACGGTATTACATGATTTCAAAGTCCAAGTAGGTTCGCTGATCAAAGACGTAGAAGACTATCTTGATACAAAATGTAATGACATTGTTGCTAAAGGAAAAGAACCAATGACTCCACGTAAGACTGCTAGTCTTGAGAGGTTGATGAACAGGGCATTCACACAAGCCTTATTCCAAGGAAGGCAAGATGTTAGTGCGGTCGACATATTGATTTCTATATTTGCTGAGAAAAAAAGTTATGCGGCCTTTTTCTTAAAGAAACACCAAGTCAACAAACAAGATTTAATGGATCTAGTATCTACAGAAACTATACTAGATGAGGGTATGGCGCAAATGGCAGGCGGACAACCCGGACAAGAACAAAAACTTAGACCAAATCAGGCAGATAGGATATTAAAAAGTTATTGTGAGAACTTGAATCAGAAGTATTTCGACAAAAAGATAGATCCTGTAATAGGCAGGGATCAAGAGACTGATGATCTTAAACAAATACTCGCAAGAAGAAATAAAAACAATGTATTGATAGTTGGCGATCCGGGCGTGGGTAAGACAGCGGTTGTAGAAGGACTTGCTAGAAGAATAGCAAAGAACAAAGGTGATATACCAGAATACTTGAAAGATCACATAGTATGGAGCCTCGATGTAAACAGCCTTATCGCAGGTAGCAAGTTCAGAGGAGACTTCGAAGAAAGATTGAAATTAGTTGTTAATGCTCTTGATCAAAAAGGCAAAAGTATCTTGTTTATAGACGAGGCACACATGATAGTAGGCGCCGGTGCTACAGGACAAGGAAACAACATGGACATGGCGAATATGTTGAAACCAGCATTGTTGAAAGGTACAATCAAAGTTGTTGCATCTACTACTTGGGAAGAATACAGAAAATATTTTGAAAAAGATAGAGCATTGATGAGAAGATTCCAAAGACTCCAAGTTGGAGAACCCTCAAAAGAAACTGCAATCAAGATACTCAAAGGCGTGAAACAATATTACGAAAAGTTCCATAATTGCACAATTACAGATGAAGCATGTGAGGACGCAGTTGACTACTCCACAAAATTTATTGCGGATAAAAAACTTCCTGATAAAGCAATTGATGTAATTGATGTTGCCTGTGCAAGGCTTAGACTAAACGGTGTGCAGGACGGTAAGATAGATCATGAAGAAATAATACATGAAATATCTGTCATGACTGGTATAAGCATAGAACAACTATCACAAAAACAAGCAAGTAATCTTAAAACACTTGAAGAAAAAATGAAACTACAAGTTTTTGGACAAGACAGAGCGATTAGCACAATCACTGACAAAATACTTGTTGCAAGAGCAGGTTTAAAAAGTCTAACCAAACCTGTAGGATCTTTCTTGTTTTTAGGACCAACAGGTTGTGGTAAAACTGAAACTGCAAGGCAGTTGGCAAAAACTTTAGGAGTTGAATTGATTAGGTTTGACATGTCTGAGTATCAAGAGAAACATTCAATTGCTAAACTGATAGGATCTCCCCCAGGATATGTTGGATATGAAGATTCAAACATGGGCGGTGGTATGTTCATTAATGAAGTTGAAAAGAATCCTCACGCAGTTGTCTTGTTTGACGAAATAGAAAAGGCCCATAGAGATGTATCTAATATGTTATTGCAGGTTATGGACTACGGCACAGTCACAGGTAGTAATGGTAAAAAAGCAGATTGTAGAAACATCACACTTATTATGACATCTAACCTCGGTGCAGAAGAGAATGAAAGAAACAACATAGGTTTCGGAAAAAGTGAGAGAACAGGAGAAGACGATAAAGCATTGAGAAAGTTCTTCCCTCCTGAATTCAGAAACAGATTAGATGCAGTCATCAAGTTTGACAAGTTAGGCAAAGAGACCATGAAGTCTGTTGTCAAGAAGTTTTTATTAGAGTTAAACACAATGACTATAGAGAAGGATGTAGAAGTAAACGCCACAGACGATGCTATAGAGTTCTTGATGACAAAAGGATTTGATTCCAAACTAGGTGCAAGGCCATTACAACGTGTGATCGATGATGAGATAAAGAAACCATTGTCTAAGATGATGTTGTTTGGAGAACTAACCGAGGGCGGCATGGTCGAAGTTGGATTAAGCAAGGACATCGTGCCGAGACTTATAGTTGATTTCAAGGCAAAGAAAGAGAAAAAAGTGCTAGACACTTTCAAACCAAAAGAAGTCAGCGATGAGAAAAAATCACAATAAGTTATACTACGGCAAGTTCCGTTATAAAACAAAATTCAAGTTTCCTGGTAGTCTGATGTTTTACCCTACTACCAACGAACATCTATTACACTTGAAAAAAACATATCCGGATCTTCCTGATATTAACTTTCTTGTTGATTTTATAATAAAGAACAGGAACAAAATGAAGTTTAGATTCCAAGATAGGATATCAATGTTTTACACAGACAAATCATTAGCCAAACAACTTGCTGAACAGTTTTGGGATTTCTGGATTGGATCTGAGACTGTAGATCCAAAATTTAATAACTTAGGTAAAAATGTTGTTGGGTGTACTAGGCTTCCGCATGGAAAGTACCAGTACCAAGTGTATCTAAAAAAAGATGCACATTTATACATCGATCAAACGCAAAAGAAAAACTTATGGAACTTTATCGAAAGGAACACAGACAATTGCCTAATTACAAGTTGGCCACTAATTGATTGGTTCGAAGACAAATGTCCGTATTGTTTTGGTGGATATTTCTACGTCACTACAGAACAATTTATTACACCGATCTACATGATGGCGCAACAGGCAATCATGAAGGTCGTTAAATTTAGAAAGGTAAAAAATGGAAGCAATAAAAAAACTACGAGATAAGAACATTTTCAATGATCAAACTATTGTAGAAAGCATGATAGAAAAAAACTGGATGGGTTCTCCAGTTATTAAAAGAAGCCTGCTAAGAGTAAAAAAAGTAGGAGATAATGATTGCGTTTGTGAAGAACTTGGATCAGCAGATGGGAAATCATACAAGATAAAATATATCAACATACTTACAGTGGATGGGCAAGAGCCAAATGAACTTGCCGCTGTGTATGGATTAGGTCCAAAAACAGCAAGATTCAAGAGGCGTCAGAGCGAATAAATAACAACGATGGCACAGACAAGCACAACATTATCAGGTGAGAAGTCACACATAGCAAATATAACTGGGGCAGATATCAGTTTTTCTGCTAGTGGGTCCACCTACACAATATCATCCACATCGACTGTATTGACAGGTTCTGGAAAACTTAATGCCAGAGATGTATTTGCAGTGACTGGAACAACAAGTAACAATTCTACATTTACAGTGAAAGCAGTAGTGTCAACTACAGAATTCACAGTTGAAGAAGTAGTGACCACAGAAAATTCAGATGGATCCACAACAACAACTTTGGATTTCACAGGGTTCAATACTGATAAAGCACAGGGTGATGGATACTATTCTCAACCAGATGGCGTACACACCGTTGCTTATCATGTAAACGCAAGTATCAATGATGACGCAAACATCAATATTAAAATGCAAGGTTCATTAGCAACCACACCAACCGAGGACGATTGGTTTGATATATCGGGCACAACCATAGACCAAACAAATATAGATGGTTCAACATTGGCGTTTAGTGCCAACTTTACAGGAAACTATGTTTGGGTAAGGGCAAAAGTTTCGGGTATGAGTGCTGGTGCGGTGTCAAAAATCTTATATAATCACTAAAAAGTCGCATAATCATTAGGTTTTTGTAAGACCAACTTCAGTTGACAGATTTGGGTTTCGTGTTATACTAATAGCATGAACGACAAAGACTTAGAACAGATCAACACGGTTGATGTGAATATCACGGCGGAATCAATAGATGCCCACGTGATTTGCCTGAGGGAGAATGGATACAAGATATTCAAATCCTTTTCATTATATACAAGATACACTTTATTTTTCGTATTGGGTGCTACCATTATGGGAGTTATTATATGAAAATTAAATCAAAGTTGAAGAACACCGTACTCGCTGGTTTGGCAGGTTTATCACTTACTGCTTGTGGTGGCGGTGGCGGAGGAGGTGCAGTTGGAACCGTTGGTGATTTTATTGAGAATGATCTAACAAATCTTTCAGGATCTGCAACACTTGTCAGTTCATACAGCACTTTGCTATCTGACTTTCAGTCAGTAATATCTAGCGGAGATATAAGTGCAATACAAGGTGTGATCACTGGACCAGACGCAACAGACATAGCACAAGCCAACACATTACTAACACAATTAGAAACTGCTCAAGCACTTTGGAATCAGACAGAAGATTTAATCAATAACCAAAGCGACAGTGAAAAATACACAATTTATAATTCAGAATCATTCAAAGAAGCACATGCGGCCATGCTATACTTACAGAACCATGTGAAGCCTGTGATACAAAAGGTTGCAAACGGAAACACCATCACACTGGCAGACTACAACCTTGTATCAAAACAATCTAAAGCAAATGAGATTATCGAACAGGAAAAAAATTCAACTTCAAGTGCCTATGCTGATACAAAGAAAATAAAAAGCACTGAAGTTGTCAACAACGACACGAGTGAAAGCACTGACGCAACAGGAAGTTCAACAATAAGTTATACAGATTGGACTACAATCTATGCTGGCGGTGGAGACGAAACGAGAACCAAAACCACCACGACTACGAACATAAGAACCACTGTGACCACAAGGTGCACTTTTACTAGAACAACTTTCCTAAACAATAGCACATCTGATGGAGCACAAACTTGCACCGTGATTAATACAACGACTGCAGATTTAGATCCAACAATTACTACTGAAACAGAAACAAGGACAGGTGATAATCCTGTTACTGAGACAGTTGATTTAGAACCAACTGTGACAACAGAAACTGAATCTAGTGCAAATTACACAGAGACAACATACACAGATGCAGATAGCACTACAACGGAAACAGATGAGGGTAGTGCCACAACAAACACTGCTAACAGAGATGTCACTACAACCACAGATCACGGAGACAACACATCAACGGTTACGATCATAAGGTATGTAGACACGACAGTGACAACTCCAATTACAACAAAAGTTTACAGGACTAGGCATTACACAGATGTTGTAAAAAAAGATACAAGAACTATTACAACAACAACACCGAGACAACAATTAACATACAAAGATGGCACTACAGAAATAGTAAATGGCTCTGCAACGGTGGTCACAGGTGACTGGTCAACCACACAGGTAAGTGAGTCGACTAGATCAGAAAACATATTACAAAGTGAAACTACCTCTAACCAGGTTGTGACGACTAGTGATTCTGGCACACAGATAAGCACACAATTAGTTTCAAACGCATATACTGATGATGATATCAACTTGGGTACGGTGACTGCAAACATGAGTTCTACTGTTTCTGATCACCAGACAGCAGAATACAATAGTAATCATGGATTGGGAATGATAAATGCCGCAGATGCCTATGCAAGAGGATGGACGGGTGAAGGTGCGGTGCTTGGTGTAATAGATACTTGGCAAGACACAGATCATGAAAAACTAGACGGGAAGTATCTATTTTACAAGGACTATGACATGTATAACAACACAGTCAATGAAGGTGCACAAGGACATGGAACTTTCGTTGCTTCGATCATTGCAGGTAAAAGGGACGGAGACACTCTAAACTCAGACGGTAGATTAACAACAGGTGACTACACAACTTCAAACACCTATGTGAACGGAAACCCGGTAACACAATACACATTAAGCAAAAATAACGACATGCACGGTGTTGCATTTAATTCACAGTTGGTAGGAGCCAACGTAGACAGATACAGCAGTGGTGGTATATCCAAATCTTCGGCACAGAAGGCTCTACATGATTTTGCTAAATTGAAGTCACCAACATCGGATGGTGGACAGGAAATGAATATAGTGGCTGTGAATATGAGTTTCAACACACCATCATTGTTTTATGATTCAAATGGATCCACAGTCACACAACTATCAGATGGCACTTACAATGCAAGTGAGATCATAAACAAGATTCAAGGAAATGGTTATGGAGATGGCTTGTATTGGAAGATAGCCACAGACAATGACATAATACTTGTAAACTCTGCAGGTAACTATGGATTCGCTCATGCGGGTGATCCTGGGATATGGGCAGTAGAAACAGACTCCAATGGCAATCTTGTGCTAGGAGGCAAGATGGTTATTGTGGGAAACTGGGATGGTACTAGTGTTTCTGGTAACAAAGCAGGACATGTTTGCCTTGACATAAACACAGCCAACAATACATGTAACGATACACACAGACTTTCAGATTTCTACATACTTGCACCAGGCACAAATATTACATCTGCAATAAGCAACGATAGATATACATCAGGAAGTGGTACGTCTTATGCGGCGCCACACGTTACAGGAGCATTTGGTGTATTGAATCAGATGTGGCCATACATGTCAGGTGATAAACTTGTTAAACTTGTAATGAACACCGCAGATAAAAATCTATCCGGTTACGATGTAAACATACACGGACAAGGTTTACTAGACCTAGACGAAGCAACAAAACCACAAGGTGCGATTGGACTTGCAACGTCGGGCAGAGTTGATCATCCTACCGTAAGTTTGAACAACACTTATTACTCAACAGGAACGTCACTACCATCAAGCCTGTATAATCTAAAGATAATGGTGCTTGACGACTATGACAGAAACTATTACATAGATCTTGGATCTAGTTTTGTGGTACAAGACAAAAGAAAGTTCTCTGATGTACAAATGTTGGTAGAAAACAGAAACACTTTCCTACCACATCAGCAGATGTACGGATCGTTTGCTCAAGGTGGACAATATGACCTAGCAAAGAACTATAACTTTGGTTTTTACACTGGCGAAAACGGCAGTGGCGACTTCTCGCTCAATGTAGGAAAAGATTTTTATTTCAACAACAAGTTCAAACTGAAAACGTCTTTAGGACACATGAGTGAACAGGACACATGGTTGGGCAATGAATCCGATGGGGTATTGGCAGTGGGAGACAACAATGGGACGACATCAGCAAGTATTGGCGTTGCATATCAATTGGGCAACAATGTTTTGAGCCTCGATTACTCTAAAGGTAAAACAAATGTCAATACAGTGGACAACAGTCTTATTAAATCATTCTCAGACATAGAAACAGAATCTTACAGGTTGGCGTATGAAATACACAAAGATACGCACACAACTTTCGGTTGGTCGTTCTCACTTCCAAGTCATATAACATCGGGTTCGATGGATTTGGAAGTAGCCGAAAGTGTTAATCTAGACGGAACGATTAATTACACCGATATCAACAGTGACCTCACACAAAGTACAAAAGAGAAGAACATCGGTTTCTACTATAGCCACAAGCCAGAGCATACATTTGACACAGGCATTAATTTCACGGCAGAGTACAGAATGGACAAATCAGGTGTTGCTAATAACGACGGTGTAGAAGTAGGAATGAATATTGTTAAAAAGTTCGCAGGCAGTTGTAAGTTTTTATGGATGAAAAATCCTAAATGTTTTGACAAAGACGGCAACATGAAATCTAACTTGTTTAGCAATGGCACAGACAACGCAACAAAACACGGATTGGTGTACGATTTAGAAACAGATAAATTTGTACCAATAAAGAAATAATGCAAAAAGATATATTCAAAGAAGATTACTTTGGCACTCTAATGTGCATATTAGTAGACGAGTCACGCAAGTTATTGCCTGAATTTATGCCAACCAAAGAACTACACAAGGTACAGAACGATATGTGCAAGGCTGGAGATTGGTTGCCAAACGTAGATCCTGGAACAATTATATGGACCGTCCCTCAGGATTTCATACAAAAATTACAAAATGATGTATTGCCGGAGTACAGAAGATTGGCGGCAAATTTGATTGATAAGTTTATAAGTGAATTTGAAGTACAGGGAGGAAACAGAAGAGAAATCACAGAACATTTTGAAAGGATGTACAAATGGAAACAATAGTTTTGACATGCACAAACAACGATAGAACCAAAGAAGCAGAAGTTCTAGAACGCACTGACAAGTATATGAAGGTACAGGTACCAGGAACTCAATTATTCATCGAGATGTTCAGGGACGATGTAAATATCCCATACACTGGACATACAGCAGGATTGGAGTTTGAATGGGAACCGAAAAGTTAAAATTTAAAATAGAACTTTATGGAACGATGTGGGATAAGCCTCCCCATGTAAGCATCAGTATTGACGGCCACCAACACTTCGACGGAGATATTTTAGGCACAAAAGATAAGCCAAATATAATATCATTTGTTCATGAATGTGACGAAGACAAAGAATACAATCTAGATATCGCTAGGACAGGCAAAACAAAAAATCAGACAGTGGTTAACGAAAAAGGAGACATACTGAATGATCAATTACTGCACATCAAGAGCATAGAAATAGATGAAATTAATATAGGATCTCTGGTTTACGATGGCGTATACACACCAGAATATCCAGAACCATGGGCAACTCAACAAGCAGAGGCAGGACATAAACTGGAACAATCATTCACCAATGCAACTGACATGGGTCACAATGGACACTGGAATTTTAAATTCAAATGCCCTTTTTACCTGTGGCTGTTAGAGAATCTTTACTAATAAATATGCTTGTATGAGAGCATCACAATTTATAAATGAAAATATAGACTCAGACGCAGTAAACGAACTAGATACGTTCATCATGAACAATGAAGATCTGTATCGTAGACGTTTTATGCCTATCATATCTAACATCAAAAGAAAAATAAAAAAGAACGTGTACGACCATGAGAAAGCACAAAAACTTTGGATGTATCTAGTAGATGATGCCGCAAAAGAATATGTCAAGGAATATGGATCTACACAGGATGACGTGTCAAACATGTTCCCAAAAGAAACTAGACAGCAGGTAGCAAGAGTCATATCAGACAGAGAATTAGAAAATATAAAGCAAGGCGAATACGATGTACCTCAGGGAACTGTTTCTTAAGGAGGACGATCGTTCAACAGCAGTCTTTGCCTTTGGCCGATTTAATCCACCAACTATAGGACATAAAAAATTATTAGACAAACTTGAGTCTATGGCTCAGCAAGTGAATGGCAAAGCATTCCTATTCCTATCACACAAACAAAACAATAAAACAGATCCACTTACACACAAAGAGAAAACAGACTACTTAAAAATGTTTTATCCTAACCTGGCAATAGGTGACCCGGGTGTTAAGACAATAATCCAAGCACTACAAAAAATACAAGCAGAGGGCAGAACAAGGATAGTCATGATTGCAGGATCCGACAGGGTAGTAGAATTCCAAAAATTACTTAACCAATATAATGGTAAACCTGACAAAGCCGGTAATGAACTATACAAGTTTGATTACATAGACGTTGTAAGTGCTGGTGAGAGAGATCCAGACCAAGAAGGGGCATCAGGTGCCTCGGCATCAAAAGCCAGAGAACTTGCAAACAAAGGACAAGAACACGAATTTTCTAAAATCATAATGGGCGGAAACACTGGTAAAAAGTTATATGACATAATACAAGACAGACTTGGTAAGCAGATTGACGAGAACAACAAAAAGTTGTATAATGAAAACATGGAAGACGCAAAACCTATTGTATATCTTGACATGGACGGGGTATTGGCCGATTTCTTCGGTGGTGTTGAATATCTTTATGGTGTCGATCATTGGAAAGAACTAACCAACGATAAAACAAAAGATTTGAAAAAACAGGTAATTGACAGAATCACCGGGACAGACTTTTTTGCAGTGTTGCCTAAATTTTCAACCGCTGACGCTTTAATAGACATGGTGAAAAAATTCACAGGTGGAAAGTTCAGCATCAACACATCACCTTTAAGAGGGGATCATGAAAATTCAGCAAAATACAAAAAAGTATGGATCTCTAAAAACATTGAGCAACCAGATGAAATTATCGTAACAGGCCGTAAAGAATCATATGCCAAAGACAAAGGTACAGGCACACCAAATATTCTTATTGACGACAGACCTATCAACATACAGAGGTGGCAGGACGCTGGCGGATATGGAATACTATATCAAGCAAATAGAGACTCATTAGACAAAGTTAAGAAAGGACTAGAAGGATATGCCAAAATACAGCGGAATCAATAGACCATACGCGGCAGGTGAGATAGAAAAAACTCCACAAGAAAAGCAAAGAGAACTTGATGAGAAGATGAAAAAGTTTTTAGCCAAGGGTGGAAAAGTTGAAAAAGTTAAAGCACACAAACCCACTAAAGAACAATTAAGAAGTTGGACCATTTAGATGGACGAACTGGAGAGAATCAAACAACTAGCAGGTGTGGATAAACTGCCTAAAGATGATTCCATGGGCGAAAACCTATCGTATATAGGAACTAAAAAAGCACAATATCAAAGAAAACACAACATAAAACCGGGTACAGACGAGTGGTTTAAATTATGGTTTGCAAAGCCTAAACTCACTGGTGAAAACCCAATGCCAAAGAACAAATAAATACTCGCATATGCGAGCCACAGAATTCACAGAAACAAGTTGTCCTAGAACACGTGCAAAAGAGTGTTCTTGTAGCAAGGTTAAAAGCATTACCGAAGCACAGGACACCACGATTGCCCAGTGTGTATTAGAGCATTCTGACTCTGTTAAGGGGTCAATCCTGCTTATACAGGCACCAGGAACTCCAACTCTTATAAAAGGCACCATCACAGGACTAGAGCCAGGAAAACACGGCTTTCACATACACGAGTTTGGTGACATGAGTGATGGATGTAAATCAATGGGTGCCCATTACAATCCAGACGATGTACAACATGGGGACCTAGATGAAGGACACGTTGGCGACCTAGGCAACATAGAGGCAGATGAAAATGGTAAAGCGAATTTTTCAATCAAAGCAAGTAGAGTAGATCTGATAGGTGAACGTTCTGTTGTTGGTCGTGGCATAGTTGTACACTCCGATGAGGACGACCTAGGCAAAGGTGGCGACGAAGAAAGTCTAAAAACAGGAAACGCAGGTGATAGACTGGCATGTGGTGTAATTACATTGAGGTCAACGGAATGAGATTTATAATTTTTAACGGAACATTAAAGCCTGACGCAGAATCAAACACTAGTAAAGTTGTAGGCATGTTGAAACTTGCTTTTGAAAAACTAGGACAGGAATGTAAAGTTGTAACACTGCGAGATCTAAATTACGAAAGAGCAACAAAAGATGTTAAAGATGAATTGGCTCCACACATTATAGATATATTCAAATGTGACGGAGTAATATTTGCCACTCCTATTTGGTGGGGAGGACATGGCAGTTATATACAGACCATGTTTGAAAGATTAGATCCAATTTATAGTTGGTCCAAAGACAATAAGTATCAACCATTCTACAACAAAGTTTTCGGCACGCTGGTGTCTGGCGGAGGCGATGGCTTCCAAAACATACATGGCAACTGCTATAGTTTTGCCGCTAACCTGGGGTTCACAATACCACCAAACTGCAACATAGAATCCAAAGCACAGGGCATGGAAGAAATATTAAAAGATGACGACACTGTGGCACAGGTAAAGAACTGTGCTATCAACATGACTGTGTGGGCAAGGATCCTTAAAGAAGGCAATCCAAGCAAACAGGCAAGGCACAGCACAGTCGATGTCAGTGCAGTGGGTGGCGAAACTGACTACGCATTCAGTGACGATCTAAATGAAGGCAAAAGAATTCCACGTAAAAAAGGACAAAAAAGAAAAAGCAAAAAACACTCAGACCTTTACACGGATGAAGATCCAAAAGGCACTATCCACGGATTAGGATTCAAAGACGAGGCGGCGGCAAGATCAAGCGTTGCTAAAATTAGAAAGTCCGGAAGGTCACACGCACACAAGATACAGGCGGCAGTTGCCATGGAGCAGAGAGCGAGAGCGGCTGGCAAAACAGGACCAGCGGCTATATATAGGAAATTTATTAACTCCATGAAAAAGAAAACAAAAGCAAAAAACAAGAAAAAATGAAGATCATAGAAGTATTGACGAAATACGTCCACTCAGACGTAGATAAAATCCTTAAAAAATATCAAAGACAGGCAAAAGGGAGAGCAACCATGGGATATCACTCCAGCATGGCCTATCCATACAAAGTAGAAGGCTGGAGCAAAAAGTATAAAAAATCAATCAATTGTTCAAACCCCAAAGGATTTTCACAGAAGGCGCATTGTGCAGGTAGGAAAAAGAAATGAAAATTAAAGAATTCATAATCATGCCACAAACAATTAAACCAATGGGTCTTATACATAAACCAGGCACAGGACCTAACAACAGATTTGATTTCAAAAATGTAGGAAACAACAGAGGTAACGAAACAAAAGAAGCACCGCCCGGAACCTACTTTACAAAGACAGGTAACCTTGTCAAAGGCACGCTGACAAAAGCGGCAAAAGAAAGAGGTGCACGAGAAACAGATCCAAAAGACAAACAAAGATCAAAAGTGCCACCGGTGACACAAACCAATGAAGAAGAACATGGAGTTGATCTAAAACTACCCACAGGTCAAAAAATGATCTTACAAGCGGATGATGATGAACACACGAGGGGACTTGTTGTTCAAAGTAATAAAGATGGTAGTTACGACACATATTACTGGTATGAGAATCCGGAAGAGCCAATGGCTATCGAAGTGAAGATAGATGGTGAGACTGTATCTAAAGATGCAAAAAATGTTCGTTGGGAATATCATCCTGAACTTGAGGAAGCAAGAGGTTCATGTTGGCATGGATATCAACAAAAAGGTTACAAGAAAAAAGGTAATAAGATGGTTCCGAATTGTGTCAAAGAGGAAGCCGCAGGTGTTGGTATAATTACAAAACAAAACACAACAGCAGATGTAAAACCAGGTGAAACAACGAGACAGGCAAACAAACTTGGCCTCGGCCTCACTAAAAAAGGTGTCCCTGCCAAGTCAATGAGAGAACAATGGGAAGAATTCAAAGAAAACTTTGCTGATGGAAAACGTAAAGGCAAAAGTCGACCAGGACGTGTGAAACGTGCAGGCGCAAGTTGTAAAGGCTCTGTTACAAGTCTAAGAGCAAAGGCAAAAAAAGCATCAGGCGAACGTGCAAAGATGTACCACTGGTGTGCCAACATGAAGTCAGGACGTAAGAAGAAAAAATAATTACTTCTATATGAAGTACAAACTTGTTCTAGGAATCGAATATAAACCATATAAAAAACACGCTGATATTAACGTGCATTTGCATGACAGGTGCATAGATGTTTTCTCACTTACCGATAAACATCCAGCATTAAACTCCGTCCGAGACAAAATAGATGAAAAATGGTATCACCACTTCGACTGTTACAACAGACTGATGAGTCAAAATTATAGAATGGCATGGAATGATTTACCAAAACCAAGTCTATATAAAATATATGACCTAGAGGAAAAAGATCTAAAAGGCTCTCTTACATTAGAGGTTATGAATCCAGATAGCAATTACACAAACGGATTTATGAGCAAGAGTTCATTGATGAGGTTTCCAGTAATAGCATTGATTCCCGAATATCTTCTAGAAGACGATTCCAAAAATTTAGTAAGGACAATGATAGATATCGATGACGGATTTGGCATATCTTTATGGCGTACAAAAAGGCCAGAAGTTGCGGAATTTTGGCGTTTGGGTTGGCCATGCGTGAACGTGTTTAATGTGAAACGTAATGACAACAAACACGAGGAAAGTGGGCCTAAAACATTTGACTGGTGGCTTGGCGGTAACTTTACAATAGACTTGCCAATCAAAACAAAGTTCAAAACAAAGTTTTTGTCATGCAATCCAAATCCAGACATAGGATTTCCATTTACCGGGACAGCAAAAGATTTGCTTATTAGCACATACAAACCCTTGCTAAATACCTATAAGGATGAAAATAAACGAAGTAATAATACGTAGAGTACAGGAACAAGCCACGGCTGGAGCCACTAGTGCTGGCAATATTGCAACTGTGGTCTCACCTCACATAGCAATCGGACGAGATAGATTCAGCAAATCCTTTACAGGGTCTCCAGGAAAATCAGGCACAAAAGCACCAAAACTACCCAAAATTGTGCAACCGAAAAATCCTGATGGAACTGCCAAAGGTGCCCATAATCTAAAAGGCACAAGCCTATTTGGAGGTCCTATATCATAATGGATACATTGATTTTAAAACAAGAATGGATTGTAAAGTGTCTTAATTGCGGAAATGACGCACATGACGGGCCGCTGTTTAGAAAAGAAAAAGATTATGACGGCAGAGAGTATCAAATAGAAGTGTGTAAGCAGTGTAGATACGAAGAAGAGGCCGCATAAATATTGATATTATGAGATTCCACGAATTTGAAAAAGCAGAAGGATCTACACTTGCAGTAAGGACAATCAACAGATATGCTGATGAAGTTGGCAAGGATTCAATGGATTACGAAATGTTTAAAAAATCCGCTGAGTTGTTAGACAAACAGATGCTTAAATCTTTGGCACAACACATAGAAAAATCAGACACTGCTCCAAGAGAATATGTAATGAAAAAAATAGCAGATCACGATCCAGAGACATTCAAAAAAATGTACGGTGATCAAGAGGGATATCTGTCTATAATGAAACCACGAAAAGATTTGACAGACGGCGAGATTGAAGAAGGAGCAGAGATGGTAGCATATCACAAGCATCCAAAAGATCAAAATCTATGGACGTTTCCAGACGCATACAAGGACGACGAAGAAGTTGAAAGTCCATACATGAGCAACGCAAGTATGAGACAGTTCTTGGACGCCCTAGGATATGACAGTGATTTCGAAGACATGAGTCCTGTGCCAGCAAAAGAATTCATAGCGAGGACCACACAATGGTTACAGAAGAACATAGGTAAACCATCACCAGAAGAGCCTACAACCATTGACCAAAGTCCAGGTGGTGCGACAATGATAGGTGGTGGCAAACCAGAGGGTTACATGAACCAGATGGTGAAAGCACACAACGAGATAGCGAGGAAAGTTTTAGCAAAATATCCTGAGGTAACACACTTCGGTTTTAATTAATATGAAGATAAACGAATTACACAACCAACCAGTTCAGCCAGACACATACGAGGCTTCAATGGCCTTGAACCAATTGTTGAAGATTGGAAAACACGCAATCAAGATACACAACATGATAGACGATGCGGCGGAGATGGAGTCATGGGTCGCAAAGAAGATTGACCTAGCGGGCGACTACGTTAAAAAAGTGCATGGCTATATGCAGGGTGAGAAGGCCGGCCTCTACGATGATGGTGGCTTGACGGAAGACGCA
>Ga0163109_10000297_pt1 | contig 40241 bp, 31 predicted proteins | sample CRUFie1St13metaG_FD_108704 | JGI IMG/M metagenome (GOLD analysis project Ga0163109, IMG submission 108704) | Marine microbial communities from the Costa Rica Dome - CRUD Field 142mm St13 metaG | ecosystem: Environmental > Aquatic > Marine > Oceanic > Photic zone | place: Costa Rica: the Eastern...
CCAACAATCTGGTAAGTTAGGGTTCGAAGTGTTACCACTCGAGAATCCTTCAAAACCAGTAGAATACGGTGCGGCTTGATCCCCACACTCCGTCTTGAATGTAAATGGACCAACCCAGTTTGAAGTTCCGTCACCAGTTGCCGTACAGTTGGCCATTACATAGGCATCGTAATAAGTATTTTGAGTCAAGCCAGTCGCAGTGTAGGACGTAGTTGTTGAAGAATACGTCGCACCTGTACCCTGAGTAAACCCTGTTGGACCTACCTCAATATTGAACGCTGACGAATTTGAAGACCAAGCAATTGTCGCTGACGTTTGAGTAGAAGCTGTTAGGCTAAGACCAATCGGTTCAGGACATGGAGGAATATCAGTAATCTCGATATCATCCCAATACATGTAATCGTAAACACCATCAGTAATGGTAACGAAAGCAACACGTGCATCACCAGATCCTACGCCTGCAGATGCATCAAGGTATACCGTATACTTCGCGTAAGTGTCACTACTCATGTATAGGGTATCAATAATCTTCAATGAAGAGGCATCACCGTTGGCATTTGTCACACCAATGATCAACTCTCCCGGATAAGAAGAAAATCCTTTTCTACCATAAAATTCCAACATCTTAGTTGCACTGTCCAATCCTTGAATCACAGGTGACATGGACATTGCTGTATCTCCTACATAAAAAGATGAAGAGGTCTTGTAAGAACGCATGTGATTAGACGCTGAATAGCTGTAGTAACCATAAACGTATTGATACACCGAATATGCATATGTTGAACCACCGCGATAGTATGCCCAACAGTTCGGTAAATTCGGATTCAGGGAAGAACCTGTACTTCCCGCATCGAAATCTTCGAAGAATGGAGTAGTATAGGCTGCACATTGAGTCAATACACCCGTTACAGATGCATTGTTGGAACTTCCTGATGTACATACTGCCTTAACATAAAAGTCGTAAGAAGTACTGGCAAGAAGACCGGTTACATATGCCGTATCAGTGTATACCCACATAGTATCACCTGTACCAACCGTGAATCCTGCTGTATCATATTCAACAACATAGTAGTTCGCACCAGAAACTGCATCCCAATCCAATCCAGCCCAAGTTTGTCCCGTGGCAACAGCACTAAAGTTGCTTGGTACACCACATGACGGTGCCGTATTAGTAATGTTAATTCGATAATCCTCTACCGAACCCCAAGTGAATGTATTACACGGTGCAATACCAAAAGTAGTCCCTCCTTCTTGCTGCATCACGCGCAAGCGAGTTTGTCCTAATGAAGCCGTCGTAGGGACGGTAAACGAAAATTGTTGAGTTGTCGTTGGCGATCCTGCGTATGAACCTAGTTGCTCGCCAGAGTCGGTAAAATCACCGTCTCCGTTGAAATCGATCCATGCTGCAATAGCACCTGAGTAAGATCCTCCACAAGTCCCCATTGTCACGTTTAAAACGTAACTAGTGCCTTGCGAAACATCTGCACTGTCTGTTGACGTAAAATCCTGTACACCCGTCGATCCACAAGAAGTCGATGAAGTGGAGATTGTGTAGTTATCTCCCACTAAACCAACGCCAGTGATCTCCGAATCAGCCGTTGAAGACGGTCCAGCAGCACAATACGTCTGAGCATTAACATTGAGCCCAAATAGGAATACTGCGAACGCTGCAAATAGTAATTGATTTTTCATAGCTAAAAAGCATTTAATTAAGCGAGGAACCAATATCTCAAATTGAATCAAATGAAACAAATGTTTGAAGACATTTAATATTGTTTGGCATTGAGCCTAAACTTCAACACATGTTGTGTTCTCAAACAACTGTTTTACAGCGTATTATCAAGGTAAGTAATCAACTTATTCCAACGGTTTCGACAACGAACTCGTGCCCACAAAATTTTTCGACTGAAAAAACTTTGAATGAAAAGGACTTTTAAACATGAATATCGTTGGTTAATTATGTCCACAATAGCCATTCTGCTAATCTCAAATTATGAGCAAAAAAAAAACCCAACGCATAATTGCGTTGGGGTTATTCTGAGTTTCTCGTGAACCCGGCAGGATTCGAACCTGCGACCGTCTGCTTAGAAGGCAGATGCTCTATCCAGCTGAGCTACGAGTCCGACCCAATAGGGCAAGGAGAAGAAGTTGTCGGGAAGACAGGACTCGAACCTGCGACCCTCTGGTCCCAAACCAGATGCGCTACCACCTGCGCCACTTCCCGAACATTATTACAAACTTCTCTTCGCGGAAAGACTGGGACTCGAACCCAGGGGACGCTTCCGCGACCACAGCTTAGCAGGCTGCTGCATTACCACTCTGCCACCTTTCCATTAGGGAGCGCAAATTTAGCCGTAAAATCTATTTGCGCAAGGGGACGATGTGAATTTATCATAAGAAAAAACGAAATATTTTTTATCCATTCGCTTAACCTGCATGATAACGCCAAATTAACAGTATTGAACACTGTTCAACTGAACAGAATACCGCAAGAACTATTCTTTTGGATATTCAATCCGAACGTGGTACACACCGCGAATAAATTTCTTGAAGGCATCCCTAATCGTATTGATGTCTTTCATAGTAATCTCTGCATTGTCGTATTGACCTGCAGACAACTGCTGATCTATGACCTTATCGATCATTTTATTCAATTCAGACTGAGTTTTTTCCGGCAAACTGCGCGTAGAAGCTTCAACTGCATCTGACATCATCACAATAGCAGTCTCCTTTGAAAACGGCTTAGGACCATGGTATTGAAAAGATTTGAACTGGCTGACGTCTGGATGGTCCTCTTTATATTTACGGTAGAAGTACTCCACTCGCGATGTACCATGATGAGTGCGAATAAAATCTATTACGATATCAGGAAGACGGTGTTTTTTTGCCAATTCTATCCCATCCGCCACGTGCCCTATGATTATCTCAGCACTCTCTAAGTAGCTTAGCTCATCGTGAGGTGACGCTTTTGAGGTTTGATTTTCAGTAAAATATTGTGGATTGGCAATTTTCCCGATGTCGTGATACAGAGCACCCGTGCGTACTAATAGAGTATTCCCTCCTACTAGTTCTGTCGCATATTCTGCCAAATTTGCCACCTGCATAGTGTGCTGAAAAGTACCCGGAGCCTCTTTGGATAGGCGTTTAAGCAATGCATTGTTAGTATCACTAAGTTCTAGGAGCGTGAGGTCGGAAACTACTTTGAAGGCACGCTCGAAGAAGTAAATGAGTGGGGAAATAAATAATAAAACTAGTACGCCAATAAGAGAGGATACTAGCGGCTGAATGGCTTCAGTACTCCACTCTATCTGTCGGATAAGGTAAATACTTACGTGAGCAACGATTACGACGGCCATGATAATGAGGGTACTCTGGAAAAGTTGGCTTCGTCTATAAATCCCTCTGATGTTGATAAGGGTAATGAGACCAGCGGCGAATTGGACCACTATAAAATGCACTGCACCACTGATAAATGGGGCCACTAGTAGTAATAAAAGTATGTGCGACACTAGAGCAAGACGTTCATTGAAGAAACTTCGAAGCAGCACTGGCAATAATACAAGCGGGACTAAGAAAGGATTTAGAAATGAGATAGAGGCCGACCATAGAGTTGTGATAGAGGCGCCGGCGATGACGAACATGTATAGGTTCAGGCTCGAGCTATGCGCAACTACTTGAGGATCGTATTGATTCAAGTACACGGCGATAGCTGCAATAATGATAAGAATGTACACTAAAGCACCTATTCTGCCCATAAAGTTAATCTCTTCCCCGCTGCCGTCGTAATTAGTTTCCAAGGCTTTGAGCATATCGAATTTATCCTGCGTAAGAGCAGCGCCGCGGAGGATTATGGGCGTTCCTTTCGTAATGATTCCTTTGTTTGGGGTCAATGCATCGAACTTATTGGCTAGCGCGGAGTCTGTGATGGCGGTATTTAGAATCAAGGTTGGAGCGATCGGGATACTATCTGGCAAGCCATAGGCGGCACGAATAGCCTCTGGAGTCAGGGCGTTTGAGATGTCCAACGGTGTACCGTTATGCAGGAAAATTTGGTGTTGTTCGGACGGGACTGTTTCTACTACCCCCCTGCGTTGCCAAATTTCCATATCGTCGAAAAGAATGCTATCTGCACTCCAAGCATTTTGCCAATCTTCAATGCGGTAGTTGTAATCGTAGTATAAGTCTTTGGCGTCGATTAGGTCCTGACGGGAAGCTTCCATTTCCGCGGAAGATTTGGGCAATACGTAGTCTAATGGAGCGATAAGGTCATCCTCCAACCAAATTTGTCCGAGGCGGTATTCGTATTGGAATTGGGCCTTGAAAGGAATGCTAAGAAAAATAAGGGCCGTACTAAACGCACCAATTATTATAAAATATACCCACTTTTGGCGACTTTGAAGCCAATCCAATCCTTTCATCCGACTTTGTTCTTTTCTAGGGACCAATTTAGTAGTTTCGTAGGGTCTTTTGACAAGAACTTAAATATCAAACACCAGAACATGAAAGAAGTCGTAATCGTCAGTGCTGCCAGAACACCTATGGGCAGCTTCGGCGGAGCACTAAGCACCCTACCCGCTCCTAAAATTGGAGCTGCCGCCATCAGCGGAGCTCTTGAAAAAGCAGGAATCTCACCGGACCAAGTAGATGAAGTCTACATGGGAAATGTCCTTCAAGCCAATGTTGGACAGGCTCCGGCGCGTCAAGCAGCCATTTTTGCTGGCATGAATAGCCACGTACCCGCAACCACCATCAATAAAGTCTGTTCTTCCGGAATGAAGGCTGTGATGATGGCAGCACAAGCCATTAAGGCCGGTGATGCAGATGTTATTGTCGCCGGCGGCATGGAAAACATGAGCGCTGTCCCCCACTACCTCCCTAGCAGTCGCACCGGCGTTAAGTTGGGTGATATCGCCATGGTAGACGGTTTGGTGAAGGACGGCCTTACAGATGTATACAATGCGCAACACATGGGATTGTGTGCGGAATTGTGCGCGAGCGAGCATAACTATTCACGCGAAGCACAAGATAATTTCGCCCTTGAAAGCTACAAGCGCAGTGCTGCGGCTTGGGAAGCTGGAAAATTTGATAAAGAAATCGTACCTGTAATGATTCCACAACGCAAAGGTGACCCAGTGGCCTTTGATCGCGATGAGGAATATACCAAGGTTAACGTAGACAAACTTCCTCAGTTGCGTCCTGTGTTTAAGAAAGACGGAACCGTTACCGCAGCCAATGCTTCAACTTTGAACGACGGTGCAGCGGCATTGGTCTTGATGAGTACCGGAAAAGCAACGGAATTGGGGCTAAATCCTATGGCTAAAATCATTGGATATGCCGATGCAGCACAGGAACCTGAATGGTTTACTACCGCTCCGGCGAAAGCACTCCCTAAGGCAATGGCTAAAGCAGGGAAATCGTTAGATCAGGTTGATTATTTTGAGTTTAATGAGGCATTCTCAGTCGTGGGGTTGGCGAACACTGATATACTGGGCCTGGACGCAGCCAGAGTTAATGTTAACGGGGGTGCCGTTAGCTTAGGACATCCGCTCGGCGCCTCTGGTGCGCGCATTCTGACTACATTGATTTCGGTACTGGAGCAAAACGGGGGTACCATCGGCGCGGCAGCCATATGTAATGGCGGCGGCGGTGCATCGGCGATGGTGATTGAACGCATGTGATATACGCCTGTATAAATTTTGAAACCCTAGTTTCCGATGCGGTTTTCTTTTTGTGTAAAAAATGAAACAGAACGTGGCAATTTGGTGCATGAGTGTGCTAATTTAGAATTCCATGGGTGACAACGATCGTGGTATCGCATTTTTAGGCATCTCTCCTGTAAGAGCGGAGGCATCTGACCGAGCAGAAATGGTAAATGTGGTCCTTTTCGGGGAGACTTTCGAGATTTTGGAACAACAGGCCAAATGGTCAAGAATCAGGCTGCACCATGACCTCTACGAGGGATGGATAGACAATCTTCAATATCAAGGACTTAGCAACGAAGAATTCAGTCGTATTCAATCGAGCAATCGCCACATTTGCAGTGAAACTGTGCAACTGCTTCAGGCCGAAGATGCTGCGAAATCTACACTAATTCCTCAGGGTAGTTTGTTGCCTCTTTTTGATGGAAAAACTACCGTAATTGGTGATCAGATCTTCAAGTTTGAAGGAGAGCAGACTACAGGAACAGGCAGCAGAGAGGCTCTGGTACATACTGCTTTTTCGTATTTGAATGCACCGTATATGTGGGGCGGTCGAACGCCCTTCGGCGTTGATTGTAGCGGGTTTACTCAGATGGTGTACCGCCAATATGGCGCCAGTATCCCGAGAGATGCTAGTCAACAGGCGAAGCTCGGCGAAACATTGAGCTTTTTAGAGGAATGCTTACCTGGTGATTTAGCATTTTTCGACAATACGGAAGGAGCTATTACGCACGTAGGCATTGTGCTTGAAGATGGAAAAATCATACATGCTTCTGGACGAGTACGCGTTGATGGCTTAGATCAGAGTGGGATTTATAATTCTGAACTGGGACGTCACACTCATAAATTACGAGTATTAAAACGAATGATTCTCTAACGGGCTAGACCTTTAATGACCTCGCCACCGAGTGCCCAGAATTCATCCAACGCCAATAACTTGACTTCATAAAAATCGATGATAGCAGGCCATTGCTCTTGATCATAAAAATGGGCTCCTTCTAGCTTGACCCAGATGCGACTTATAGGCACACCGCTGTCCAACATGGTTCGCGGTTCATATATCACTTCCTCGCCCATGTGTCTGCTGAGCATGGCTTTGAATTCTTCGAATTGGTCATAAAACAATGCACGGATTTCCTCGTCTTTGAACTGCAGATCAATTGCGAGGCCAACCGCTGGAAACGTTAGCAATCGGAAGAAAATACCACGAACGCCAGTGCTGTAGCTTTCCCAGCGACTCCCTCCCCCGCCCAAACTTTTATGCCTCGACATACGTTGAGTAAATAACTGGAAAAATGAAGTATTAAGGTCTTTTTTTTCTTCTCTGGAAAACATTTTTGAACTTCACGCTGATGCAGGTACAATATCGGAAACTAGACGGAACTACCATCGAAAATCCCTCCGCATACGTTCTATCGTATTTGCGAGCGCATCCTTCGGTGACCTTAAGTGTGGGGTCCGATTCCCAAAACATTGGCGGCCAAACCATTTACGTCACCGTCATTGCTTTTCGGCACCACGGCAAAGGAGTGCATTACATCTACCACAAACGCCGGGAACCGCTCATCAATGATATGATCAGCCGCTTATTTAAAGAAGCCCAGGACAGCATTGAAACCGCTGAATTCTTGCGCACGAACGATATAGAAATACCAATCACCATAGATGTAGATTACAACGAAGATGAACAGTTTGCCTCCCACAAGCTCATCCCCATGGTCAAGGGGTGGATCTTAGGACTGGGGTACGCCATGAATACTAAGCAAAACATCCAAATCGCGAGTATAGCCGCCGACCACCTTCTGTAGGTGTGATTCAGCGCAAAGAACATTACTAAGATCGCCAAGTTGAAGGAGCCTGTGGTGCTTTACTAATGCTTTGACGCGCGCGCTGTCAATGCGCAAGCCATGCTTCAAAGCAAATGTATCGAAGCCATCAATCCTGCACCTTGGCAGGCTGTTATAAAGGCTAAAAAAGTTCGAACTTAGTCCATCTGAAATAAGATTTAGACCCTAACTTTGTCTTAAAATTTTCACACATGCGTAACGTTTTCCCCTACCTAACCGTCGCATTTTTAATCTCCGTATCGAGCTGGGCTCAAAACTTCGGAACACTTCAAGGAGAGGCCCTTGATGCACTGAACCTAAGCTCATTAGAAAATTGGACAGTGGAAGTCATTCAAGGTGCTTTTACCCGTCAGACGACTGTTGATGCTGCCGGTGAATTTGAGTTTGAATCCCTCCCTGCCGGCTTGTACAATGTGCGAGCGATCAGTCCTGCGGGTCAGATCCAGACCTTGCATGAAGTTCAGATCCGCTCGACCAAGCCTGAATATGTGAGCTTGTTGGTGGAACGCATTACCTCTTTAGAAGAGGTAGCCGTACGTGCCGATGCCTTTCATCGTACCCCGGAAACGCCGTTGAGTATTAAGAATATCAACCGTTCTGAAATGATGCGTATGCCGGGTGCCGTTCTGGACTTAAGTAAGGTCATTCAGAATTTCCCCGGCGTGTTGCCCAAACCTTCCTTCGGATATGCCATTGCTATGCGCGGTGGAGCGCCGAACGAGAACAGATACTTATTGGACGGGATTTCCCTTCCAACTGTGAACCACTTTAGCATCCAAGGAGCCTCGGGAGGTGCGGTGAGTCTTATCAACCTAGACCATATCCAAGGAATGGATTTGGTCACTGGCGGTTTTCCGGCGGATGTGGACGATGCCTTATCTGGTGTGCTTCAACTCGAAGGTCGCAATGCTCGTGCCGACCGTTGGGGGGTGCGTGCTACGCAGGGCGGCACGGATTATGGCCTCACGTTAGAAGGACCTGTGGGCGACAAAACCTTTATTACTGTGAGTGGCCGCAACAGCTTCTCGCAGCATTATTTCAAGCTGTTCAATATTCCGGTATTGCCGACTTATCAGGATGCACAGTTGCGTGTTCATCATAAAATTGGGCCCAGAAAAGACCTTACCATCATCGGTGTAGGTGGATGGGACGACTACAAATTATACACTGAAGGAAGGGGCAGCGATGCCCTTCTGTACAACGTGGGCTACATCCCTGAAGGAACGCAACAAACGGAAGTTTTAGGCGCCCGTTACCGCTCCTTTACCGACAACGGTCGTTGGGAATACGTGCTTAGCCGCGATCATGTGGGCAACCAAGCCGAGAAGTTCATTGGCAACACGGGGTTTGACGGAGATAGACAATTAGACTATAGCAGCACCGAGACCAACACTAGATTTAATGTGAGCCACCATGTGGTCAGCAACGATTGGCAGTGGAAATACGGCCTGAACCTCGTGTTCAGAGACTATGGCCTAGATATGTGGAACGTACGCTTCAATAACGATGCAGCGGTGCAGCGCATTGATACAGTGGATTATTTGACCCAGCAAGACTTTTTAAGTGCTGGCGCGTTCACCCATCTTACCCGTCATTATTTAGAGCGTAGGTTATCGACAAGCGTTGGGGTACGTATAGATATACACAACTTGAATTTGACAACTATTAATCCTTTGACGCAGCTCTCCCCTCGTATGAGTGTGCAATATCATTTAAATGATTCATGGGCGGTTCAAGGAAACTTGGGAAGCTACACTCAGTTGCCTCCGGCTATTACGATTTTAGCGAATGCTGCGAATAATTGGTCAAGATACAGCTACGCCGGCCGAGTAAGTCAAGCTGCTACTGGTATTGAATTCCAGAATGGGCAGACTTATAGATTCTCTCTTGAGGGATATTACAAGGATTACATCTCGATGCCCTATTTCTGGAATGACCAAATGGCCTTCACACAGGCCATTGGATCCTATGTTGCTGTCGGGGACCAAGTAAGTTCTTCTCGTGCTCAAGGCCGGGCTTATGGATTTGAATTATTCCTGCAACAAAAACTCAAAGGCACCTATTGGTGGACTATGAGCTACAACTTTGGCTACAGTGAAACCCGCTTGGATGCTTCACAAAAATGGAAACCAACGGTTTGGGACAACCGCCACAACATCAACTTTGTCTTGGGAAAAGTTTGGGGCAAGGGCTGGCAGATTGGGGCCAAATATCGTTGGGCTACAGGAACGCCATACACCCCGTTTGATACAGAACTCAGCGCTCGAATAACAAACTGGGACGTATTGCAGCGCGGTATTTTCGATGTGGACCAAGTAATGGGCGAGCGCTTAAAAGCCTACAGCGTAATTGACGTTCGATTGGATAAGACTTACAATAAGAAGAATTACAGTTTGACTTGGTTCTTGGATTTGCAAAACTTCACCAGCTCTGATATTCCTTTGATGCCCTATTTGACCGTGGAGCGTGATGATGCAGGAGCACCGGTAGTTGACCCGATGGACGCTGGCAAATATAGCATGAAGCTCATTCAAAGCGATACGGGTAGATTGCTCCCTACAATCGGATTGATCCTCGAGATTTAAGAAGGGATTGCCCTACCTTTAGGGGCCAATTAATCGGACACTATGCTAAAATCAATTCTCCGCAAGATTCCCGTTTATCTTGCCAATGTTGTCATCTTATTGACTCTACTCGGTCTTTTTGGCTGGTTGGTGCGCGAAACAACGAAAGGCAAACAATGGGTACCGCATCGGGTCAGTCGTTCCATTACCTTCTTTACTACGCTTCCAGACCGATTAATGGTTGCGAAGGCAGCGGTTGAGCGACTTCCCTTGGTTTTCGTGCCTTCTCCTGAGAATTTTGAGCCGATTAATGAGTTGGAGGAAGACGTTAAAGTATTGACCAGTTATGCCAATGCGAATTGGAAGCGTACCATCGCCATCATCAACCTGCGTACTGGCGAAGAATTGAAGACTTGGTCGGTAGACCGTCTCGCAAATCCCCATAACCGCATCATGCATTCCTTGATGCTCCCAGATTCGAGTCTGGTTTATTCATTGAACGGCGTTACCGGCATCATCAAAATCGATAAGAACAGTGAACGTCAGTGGAAGCAGGATACCATCGCCCATCACCACGCCATCAACATGGGCACGGATAATACCTTTTGGGCCAATACCTACACCAAGGATAAGGGCGAACACATCTACTACGGGGCGAGATTCAATATTGACGGAAGAGAATTTCCGTTCATCGACAATACTTTGACCCAGTTCGATGCGGAAACCGGTCGTATTCTCTATCACAAGAGTGTGACGGAAATTCTCATAGAAAATGACCTCACTTATTTATTGATTAAATCAGATTCCCCTGGTGATCCGCTTCATATTAACGACTTACAACCAGTCTTGAAAGATGGACCGCATATGCTCAAGGGGGATGTATTTATTTCTTCAAGAACAAGCTCTTGGATCATACACTACCGCCCTTCTACAGGAGAGGTTGTAGAATTGATCGAAGGTCCATTTATGTCGCAGCACGATGTGGATATTGAATCTGATTCCACCATCATCTTCTTCAACAACAGCGGGCAGACTCTCAAGGGAGAACGTCCAGACCAGCATCGTATTGCAGAAAACCTCATTGAGGTTAAGCCGCAATATTCAGGGGTGCTCCGCTACCATTTGGGCATGGACACTTTTGAGCGCATCTACCCAGGAATCTTTGAGGCGCAAGAAATTTTCTCATTCACCGAAAGTTTGGTCGACGAGTTACCCGGCGGTGGTTATTTCATCGAAGAGCAGAACTCAAGCGTACTTTGGGTGGTTAAAGACGGGGAAGTGAAATACAGAAATATCTTGCCTTCACAACATGAGGGACACCATCATTTGGCGAATTGGGCCCGTGTAATGCCCTAAAACGACAGCTTATGACCTTTGACGAAATCATCGACTTCCGTGCTTCGAATCGCAAGTTTGATCCTGAGGTACCCGTACCTGCAGAGGTCATTGAAAAAGCTCTGAAACATGCTACTCTTGCCCCGAACAGCAGCAATATGCAGCTGTGGGAGTTTCATTGGATAAAAAGTCCTGAGGCTAAGGCTAAGATGGTGGAGGCTTGTTTAAGTCAAATGGCGGCAAGATCGGCCCAGGAATTGGTGGTGTTTGTGACGCGCCGTGATCTGTGGAGGAAGCGCAGACAATGGCACCTAGACTGGATTGATAAAGATGCCGAGCGCATTGGCGATCCAAATCTACGTTCTATAAAGCTTCGCAGAAAATACTACGGATCCTTAATGCCGGTGTTTTATTTCAACGACGGCTTTGGTTTGATGGGGATTTTTCGCCGTGTAACGACGTTTTTCGTAGGCCTGCGACGTCCTATTGTTCGTGGTGAAGGCCATGCGGGACAGCGCATTTCGGTGCACAAGAGCTGCGCCTTGGCTGCGGAAAACTTCATGCTCAGCTGCGCGGCCCAAGGTTTTCATACCTGCCCCATGGAAGGATTCGATGCCAAAATGGTCAAGAAACAGCTAAAGTTGCCACGTGGCGCTGAAATCAATATGGTCATCGCTGTGGGCAAGGGAACTAAAAAAGGGTTCTGGGGTCCACGTCGCCGTGTAGCCAACGATGAGGTTATCTTCCGTCACTAAAAGATTTTGAAACCCTAGGTGGTTATATCTATATCATAAATCTAAAGATGTAACTTTGTCTTTCAAGGGGAAGGCTCATTTAACCCTTGAGCTGACCTCTTCTAAACCTTCACAGATTATGAAAACCAAAGAAGAGATCGTGACCAATTGGCTCGTAAGGTATACGGGCGTTCCACTTGAAGATTTTGGGCAGTACATTCTGCTAACGAACTTCCAGCACTATGTAGATATTTTCGCGGAACTCACCGGCGCTGAAATTCACGGCAGAGGAAAGAGTATGACCAGTGCCACGCACAAAGGCATCACCATTATAAATTTCGGCATGGGTTCGCCTAATGCCGCCACAGTAATGGATTTGTTGAGTGCCATAAGCCCAAAAGCCGTGTTATTCCTCGGGAAATGTGGTGGTCTGAAGAAAAGAAACAACATCGGCGACCTCATCTTACCCATCGGTGCCATTCGTGGTGAGGGTACTTCTAAAGATTACTTCCCTCCTGAAGTTCCCGCCATGCCGTCATTCGCCCTTCAAAAAGCGGAGAGTACCACTATTCGCGATAAGAAGGTGGATTACTGGACTGGAACTGTATATACCACCAACCGACGGGTGTGGGAGTTTGATTTGAAGTTCAAAAAGTATCTAAAAAAGATTCGCGCTTACGCCATTGATATGGAAACCGCCACCTTATTCACCGTAGGCTTCCATAATAAAATCCCTACCGGCGCCTTACTGCTCGTGACGGACCAGCCCATGATTCCAGAAGGTGTAAAAACCATGGAAAAGGATGTGGTGAACTCCAAGCTGTTCGATCAGCGCCATGTGGAGATAGGCATAGCATCCCTAAAGCAGCTCATCAATAACGGAGAGACGATTAGACACTTGGTATTCTAAGAATAGTCACTCCCCTTGCATCATCTAGGTATTTCATCAAGCCTTACTTGATGTCGTCATTAATCAAGACCGGTGTATTCCCGTCTGTAACAATAAGTTTGGCATTTGGAGACGAACTAATCTTTTCGAGTACTTCCAAGGATCTCCATTTGATAATTTCGTCAGACAAACCCTCAGCAAGCACCTTCTGTGCATCTCTTACCCCCTGTGCTTCAATTTTCTTACGTTGCGCTTCTAGGCGTTCTTGTTGTAATTCAAATTCCATACGCTGGGCAATTTGTTCAGCCTCGAGTTTACTTTCGATGGCCTCATACAACCCTGGTGGTAATGATATGGACTTCATTAAAACACTCTCGATCATAAAACCACGGTCAGCTAGTAAGCTGTCCATGTGCAGTTTAATAGCATCTTCAATAACTGCCCTCTGTCCACTATGCATGTCTTTTGCCATATATCGAGAACACACATCTGCAGCAGCCGATCTAAAAACAGAAAGGATCATTACATTCTCGTACTGTTCCCCAACTGTTTGAATTACATTTGGAGCCTGGCTTGACTGGATATGATAAAGAATGGAAATCTCTGCAAGTACGTTCAAGCCTTCTTTTGATGGCAGATTCAATCGGACCTCAAGGTTCACAGTCCTTGTTGGTACAACCACTACTCTAGTAATGAAAGGATTGACGGTCATTAAACCTGGTTGATAGGACTTTGGTTTGAGTTTTCCCAAGGTCGATTTCACTCCTACGTAACCTGGATTTACAATAACGCAGGAAGAAAGAGAAGCAAAAGCTAATACTGCAAATAATCGTTTCATACGTTTGAGTTTTCATTAATTAGGATTAACCAAGTGCAAATCTTGCGCCAAATTAATCAGTTAAGGTAATTTTCTTTTTTTTATTTCTGCAACAGTGTTGCAAGATGTTGATATTATCTTAACTTCGCTGAAAATAATTAGCAAATGAAAATTGTAAAACTTTTACCCATAGCGCTAGTTTCCCTGGCACTATTCTCATGTGAGCCAAATGATCCTACTGATCCTCATGAAGGAGAAGTAATTACAACGTTGAACGTAGATCTTGAAGCAGGCGGTTCAACAGTTACTCTAAACTTCCAAGATGTAGACGGTGATGGTGGTGATCCGCCAGTAATTACAACAGAAAAATTAGCTGCAAATACAACTTACGCAGGCTCTATCACTTTGTTCAACGAAAGTGAAACGCCAGCTGAAGAATTAACTGCAGAAATTTTTGACGAAGCAGCAGAACACCAGTTCTTTTTTGCGACTACAGGCGCAACAATGTTCGCTTACTCTGATCAAGACAATGACGGTAACCCACTTGGTTTATCGTTTGAGTTGACTACGGGCGATGCAGGCAATGAGAGCTACACAATCACTTTACGTCACGAACCAGACAAAACTGCTGCAGGTGTTAGTACTGGCGATATCACTAACGCTGGTGGAGAAACAGATATCGAAGTAGTATTTGACGTAGTTGTTGAATAAACTCCTTTATATGTTGTTAAGCTTTGGGTGGTCACTTCCGGTGGCTGCCCAAACTTGTTTATTGACTCTAGACGGTACGGTCAAAGATGCGCACGACCAAAGCCCAATGGAGGAGGTGAGCATCTTTATTACCGAAACTGGAATAGAACGGTGGACAGACGGCCATGGTAGATTCTCTTTTGAAAATCTCTGTCCAGGCACCTACCACGCCCTAGTGCAACACATCGGTTGCCCATCTGAGCGATTTTTAGTAGAGCTATTTAGAGATACTACCCTTTCCTTGATCTTGGAGCATCACGAGAACATGCTCCACGAGGTGGATGTGCACGCTAAGCACGAGCACACGATCAACGAGCAAAGCCTAAGTATGCTAATACTGGACAACAGCGCGGCGAAGTCACTTGCTGCATCCGTTAGCGGCTTAGCAGGCGTAAGTATGCTAGGCAATGGTACAGATATTGGATTGCCTGTAGTGCACGGGTTGTCGGGCAATAGACTTACCCTGGTCAACAACGGCGTAGTCCATACAGGACAGCAATGGGGCGCCGACCACGCCCCAGAGATTGATCTTAATAGTGCTGGAGAAGTGAGCGTGGTAAGTGGAGCCGCAGGAATGCGCTATCCAGGTACACATATGGGTGGGATTGTGATTTTAGAATCGGGCCAAATTCCTTTTGATCCTCACATTCATGGAAAAATCCGCTCCATCGCTGAAAGCAACGGTCTAGGCGGAACTGTCAACGGGCAATTATATCAGGGCTTCGAGACGCTCCAATGGCGTGCGGGAGGTACATTGAAGCAGTTTGGCGATCGTCATGCTCCAACCTATTTCTTAAACAATACGGGGACGCGCCAAGCACATGCGAACGCCGAACTGCGCAAGCAATGGAACAACACCCTAGAATGGGAGGGTAAATACAACTATTTCAGTGCGGAATATGGTATCATGCGCGGGAGCCACATCGGTAACCTGACGGACTTAGAAAGTGCCTTCTCACGCGAAGTACCATTTTTCACAGATTCTGTGTTCTCTTACGAAATTGAAGCACCTCGTCAAAGGGTGCGGCACCACCAACTGAAATCTGGTCTTAAAAAACATATGGAATTAGGGACCTTGGAGTGGCATATCGCTGGTCAACGCAATCAGCGCCGAGAATACGATGTACGACGCAGCGGCCGAAGTGACATCCCTGCCCTTTCTTTGTTGCAATACAGTATTCAAAACGAGGTACTCTTCTCTAACGAATGGCTCGAAACGGGCTATCAATTCTTAGGAAGAAACAACTGGAACCTACCTGAAACAGGTATCATTCCTCTCCTTCCCAATTATACCGCGTTCACCAATGGTGCTTTTTTGGCGTTAGACCGCTCCTTTAATCACTATAAACTAGAGTTTGGTGCTCGATACGATTATTCTTTCAGAAATATCTCAAAGCTATCAAACAGCGTACCTCGAGTACCAGTATACTACGACGACAACTACCACAATTTCAGTGCATTAGGGAGTATTAGTACAAACTTGGGAACGAAATGGCAACTCCTAGCTCAGAGTTCGCTTCGCCAACGACCGCCTGAAATAAATGAAATGTATGCCTTTGGTCTACACCAAGGTGTTAGTGGTATTGAAGAAGGGAATCTCGAATTACGGCAAGAAACAGGGCTAAAATCTACCCTTCAATTACGCGGTAAGGTAAACGACAAACTTCATTTAGATGTTCGGGGCTACACCCATTTCTTTGACGGATACATTTACTTGCAGCCTCAGCAAGCCCTGAGGTTAACCATCCGCGGCGCCTTCCCAGTATTTACATACGAGCAGTGTAATGCTCGTTTATTAGGCGGTGATGCCGTTATTAAATACGAAATCAGCGAGCGATTGAATGTTGAATCTGCTTGGGGATATATCCATGGGCAGAACACTTCTCAAGATTTACCGCTAAATTTTATGCCGCCTTTAAATATCCAAAACACCTTCGATTACGAAGTAGCACAATGGAAAAATTGGCGAAATGTTAATCTATCTATAATACACAGATACACCGGGCAGCAATGGAATTGGAGCAGTAGTCTAGACCTCATTGAACCTCCGGAGAGCTACCATATTTTTGATCTGCACATAAGTGCGACGCTCAAAGTAGTGAATTACAAACCTCAGTTCCGTATGGGCGTTGAGAACATCTTTAATACCTCCTACCGCGATTATTTAAACAGACAGCGTTATTTTGCAAATGATTTAGGGCGTAATTTCACCTTGAGTTGGGTACAAAACTTCTAATAATGGATGCTGCGGTAACTTTAAAAAACCACAACCTGAGAGTGACCAAAATTCGTTTGGCTATTCTTCAGGCTTTGGGCGATGATCATCAAGCTAAACCCTACGGTGAACTGCTTGCAACGCTAAGTGATTTTGATCGTACCACACTGTATAGAACATTGTTGGCCCTTATTGATAAAGGATTAATACACAAGGCACTTGAGGAAAATGGTGAAAGCTACTATGCGCTCTGCGGCGGATGTACGTCCCATACCAATTGTACCAGCCATGCCCATAGTCATGACCACATTCATTTCAAATGTATCGATTGTGGAAACGTGGAATGCCTGTATCAAAGAGGTAAAATAGGGCTCTCTCTTCCCGGCGTGACAATAGAAAGTCTTGAGATTACAGCCAAAGGTAAATGTCTGAAATGTACGAATTGAGCGTTGTAAAGTATTGCGTAATTCTCAGGCTAAAGAGTGTGTATTTTGTTTGCTTAACAAAGCCTAGCTTCGTTCACATTTTGGCATGAAAAAACCAGCTTAATGGCTGGTTTTCTATCATTTCTATGCGGAGAGAGAGGGATTCGAACCCTCGATAGAGTTACCCCTATACCAGCTTTCCAGGCGGGCCCTTTCAACCACTCAGGCACCTCTCCAAAGAGGTGTAAAAGTAGCACGGAAAAGGTTTCTGCACAACAAGAAAGTGTCCCAATTACACTACCTTTAAGGCGGTGAGAAAACTACTGGTTCTTATGGGTTTAATATCAGCGTTCGTGGCAAGGGCGCAGAGTGATACCTACTTCGTGCTTCCTCCACTCTATGAATGGGAAGCTGGAGACCATGATATCTATTTATACATCAGCACCACCTCTCCTTTTTCTTCAGTATGGGTGTATAATAGCGATACCAGCTTTTCCCAAACGATGATTGTTACCTCGAACAACATTGGGACAATCAGTTTTACTGCGCCGATGGCGGGTCTAAATAGCACATACGGAGCACGAGAACTGAATTGGACCAACCAAAAGCGCTATAAAGATGCCTTGTTTGTAGAAGCGACAAATCCCGTGACCATCACGCAGCGCATCCTAGATCCGTACAATCAAGAAATTATTACTGCAAAGGGTCGAAATGCCATAGGGATGGAGTTTTATGTAGCATCCCAAACCCTAATTCATTCTACGGTTTCAGGAAGTTATTCAGGATATAAGGGCATGCACTACATCAGTGTGGTAGCTACTGAGGACAGCACCAATATAAAATTCAAGGCACTACTGAATAATCAGTTTGATAATGGATTAGATAGCGTCATTTTTACCTTGGATGCCGGACAAAGTTGGGTATCTAAGATGCAAGATGATGATGTGTTGCTAGGAACACGCATTACAGCAGATAAGCCTATCGCGGTTACCGCAGGCGGAAACCACTTGAAGAGCGCTTCTGCCAATAATGCAGATGCTGGTATTGATCAAGTCACTCCGGTTGATCATCTTGGAACCAAACATGTGGTTCTCCGAGGCATGGCCTACTACCCCAATGATTATTTCATGTATGTTGCTACTGAAGATAGCACCTATATCACAGTAGATGGGGCCACTATTCTATCCAATGGCGGACCTGGAGATGCCGGTACTTACAGTATGACGGGGAATGCCAATACTCCAGGAAAGCCATTCATTATAGAGAGTACGAAGCCCATTTATGTGTTCCAGGTCACCACTGGGACCACCAGCCACGATCCGGAACAAGGTATGGCGCAAATTCCTCATGTGGATTGTACGGGCTCAACAGTTGTACGATACAACAGAGCTTCGGGTCTAGCGACCTCAGCGTTGGTAACTATACCTTCCAATGCGGTCGCAAATTTGAATTATAATGGGAATCCAGTTAGTGGTAACACGGCTATAATGGTGCAGCAAAGCTCTTATGATCCTAATTGGTCCGGGGTTTATATAGGTCCAAACACCTTGACGAACAACTTTACCTTGGATTGTATTACACCCTTCCATGTTGGGATTCTTGCGGGTCAGGGTACTTCTACGGGCCTTTATGGATATATCAGCGGTTTTGATGATGATCTGAAACTGTTGGATCCTTTTTATGCACAACCGGTCACGGACGTGCCGCTGGGAGCCTTATGTGCCACACCTATCCCCTTGTACTTTGGATATATTTCTTGTGTAGACAGTATTACGGTGCTCTCCCACACCTTGATGACTGGAACGGGAATAGTAGTGGATTCCAACACGCGCGATACCATATTACATGCTATAATTGATCCGACGTATACTGGGCCAGTGAAAGTTAAAGTGGTGGTTGAGGACGACCGCGGCAGTATGGATTCTATATACTTTGAATTCAATTACTATGGGGCTACCTATGAGCCTATTACAGCTGATACGACCAGCGTTTGTTTGTCACAGCCAACGACAGTGGAGGTTAATAATCCGACGGCTGGATTGAGTTATAATTGGTCCAATGGTGATACAACGTCTTCCACATCAACGAATCAAAGTGGCTGGTTATGGGTGGTGGTGGATTTAGGCGATTGCCAATTCATTGATAGCATCTACCTCAAAAATGGTTCTTTATTCGATCCACCGTACCGGGACACCGCCTTTTGTGATTCGATGGTTGTGGATTTCAGCTCGTCAATTTTAGCCGATCTGTATTGGACAACCTTAGACACTCATACTACTGTTATTCAGCTCGATAGCACAGCCTGGTATCCTTATGAAGCTATGGACATTAATGGTTGTGTTTCTCAGGATAGTTTGTATTTCCGTTTAATTCCCGAGCCCTATGTAGACGAAGGGTATGGATGTCCCAATTATACATTGACGGCCTATGGGTATATGGCGTTTATCTCATTAGAATTAGGCGGAGCTACCTACATGCAGCCAAGCTTAGACACCCTCTTCCCTTTTGCCGGTATTCATGAACTAACGCTCATCGCTGTAGACAGCTGTTATAACCTGGATACTATTCATAGCGTACTGGAAGTAGATTGTTTGGACGATGTCTTGATGTATGTGCCTACTGCCTTCACCCCCAATGGTGACGGCGTGAATGACCAATATTGTATAAGCAGCTCATTGCCAGAGCGTACCTCTTTTGCAATCTATGACCGTTGGGGCAATGAGTTATTCTTTGGTCCCGCAACGCATTGCTGGGATCCTCAAGCCGAGGGACGTGAAGTACCAACGGGGTCGATGACGCTTAGAACTTTCACTAGGTTACCAACGGGTGCCTTGCATTTGGATGAGTATACCATATTCTCCTTGCCTTAGATGAAGAAATTGGCCCCACCTAAATATGTCATTTTTGATATGGACGGTACGCTGGTCGATAATTACCAAGTGCACATCGATGCTTGGCTGGCCATTTCCAAAAAATATGGTAGTCCTACCTCGAGGGAAGCCTTGATAGCTGACCTGCATGGAACAAATTGTGAGATCTGTCAGAAATACTTTGGGGCAACTTCTGAGAAAGATGCCGAGCGTATTGCTGAAGAAAAAGAAGCTTTGTATCGTGAGTCATATTCTCCTGATATAGAACCCATCGAAGGGTTGATGCCATTTTTAAATCATCTAAAATCTCTTCATGTTCCTATGGCTATGGGAACAATGGGCACCAAGGAAAATGCTCGTTTTGTCATAGATGCTCTAGGACTCAACAACTACTTGCATCATTGGTGTAGTGCTGAATGCGTAGGACGCGGTAAGCCACATCCTGATATTTTCTTAAAATGCATGGATTCTTGGGGGAAAATAAATCTTCAACGGGATAGACTTTGGGTCATAGAAGATACCTCCTCAGGTGTTACAGCAGGAAAGGCCTGCGGTGCTACAGTTGTTGGCGTAAGAACCAGCAAGACAGATGCTGAGCTTTGCAACGCGGGTGCAGACTTCACTGTTCAGAACTATGATGAATTGTTAAAAATGATGATTTAATGGGAATTCAATTTTTAGTTTTTGACCTATTTTTACTTTTAGATTTATTCGTAGCGAATGTCTTATCTAGATACTGCCATTGTTATTGCTTGGCCTCAATGTACTGCTAGAGCAGATGAGAGCCTCCCAATTTTCTTGCGAAAGGCGGGATTAGTAAAGAACCTCAACTTTCGTGTGGGGCATGCTGCGATTTGCTTAATTAATCCACAATCTCACGAAGTCATTTATTACGACTTCGGCCGCTATATCACGCCTCGCGGTTATGGACGTGCGCGCAGTAAATACACAGATCCTGAACTCGCCTTATCTACCAAAGCAGTATTCAATGACGAGAAAGATTTGATGAATGTTGAACAAATTGCCACGGAACTGGATGGGAAAGCAAAGTACACTCATGGCGTAGGGCCATTAGTATTCTCTGTAAGTAAATCTATAGATTACATTAAGGCAAAAACGTACGCCGATGAAATGGTCATGAAAGGTTACTTTCCTTACAATGGCCTTATTAAGAGCGCAAGCAACTGTGCTCGTTACGTAACAGAAACCATTAAGGTTTCAAGTGAGGACGGTACGGTAGGCACAAAACTAAAGTATCCTTTGACCTTACGGCCTACTCCCCTGTTTAATGTAGTCGCTGCCAAAACGCAGGATACTATATACAGTTTTGAAGGAGGAATACTTCAATTTTTAGAAAAGAGCCGACGTCACAGCATTAGTGACCTGAGTGCAGGACTACTGGAGACTGCTTTTACTAAGTACACTGACTCGCGCCCAGACGATAGTGTACACGGTGAGATTGAAGAACCTGAACGTCCATCACTTTTACCTTCGAATGCCCAATGGTTGGGCGGACTAGGAGAAGGCGCATGGTACGACATCAGTGAAGTAAGCGGACATACGTTTAAAGGCAGAAAGTTTGATAGAATGGGCCAATTAGAACATGAAGCCCTATACAGCAATGAAGAGATTCAGGTGCCTGTAAATCCAAAGGTTACCTACGCCTCCCATTATGGTTTCTTCAGTATTGAACAAGATGAGGTCGTGCATCGATTCTATCGAAAGACTTAAACATAAAAAGCCCCGCTCGAAGCGGGGCTTGTGATTCTTGCTATAACCTTAGAAATCCATCTTATAATAGAAGACTGGGAAGAGTCCGAGCTGGTAGTTCTCAGCAATCTTGCCCGTTTCTGGTAAGTACGTTAGGGTTAAGATGTTCTTGTTGTTGGTTATGTTCGAAATGTCCAATGCAAACTCGTGGGCTAGGTTCATGAAGTTCCACTTATACCCAATCTTGAAATCAAGACGGAAATACGGGTAATACTGTTCTGCATTAAATGTATTATCATCCACAAATTCAAGTTCAGAGGCTATAGCTGAAGCTATTGTATCGGTTTCACCGAACCAACGTCCACCTATCGAACTCACCTTCGTTCCAAGGTTTAGCACACCATATTTATTCACCTGGAAGTTTTTCGCCATGATGAAGTTGAATGCATAACGACCGTTGAATGTTGTATTCACCCAAATATCATCTTCGTTACCTGTACCCGCTGCCGCGATGTTTTTAGAGCCTTTGTACTTCGCATCGAAGATAGACCCAGTAAACAAACTGTAGAATCCGTTGCGGTAGTAGTGCTCAGCAGTAAATTCTAAACCGTAGTTGCGACCAATACCTTCATTTTCAAGCGGCTCTGCCCACAGACGTCCAAAGCCAGTTCCACCGTTCACTAGAGAGAAATAGGATGGAACTATTTCAACAGGAACATCCCACAGGTATTGGTAATACGTTTCCAACTTAATACGAACTGGGTATTCAAAATTGTGCTCCCAACCTGCGACTAGGTGTGCACTCTTGGTCAATCCCATACCCTTGTTGTATTCCCTACCATATAGTCCGTCTGCGATGGCCTGAGGCGTGGCTTGAGAACCACGGTAGTAGTACAAATAACTGCTCTGCATCTGGCTATGATAACCAGCACCCGTGAATAGCTTATTATGCTTATCAACATTGTAGTTCAATCCTAGTCGCGGCTCGAGCGGACTCAAGGAATTCTCGTTTATGGATGAATACAGCGCTGTCAAACCAGCCGTCATAGTCAAATCATCCGTCAATCTATTCTTATAACTGATGAAGGGCTGAACGATGGCATAGCCGTCTGTCATAGGAGTTCCATTAGCTTGGCCCCAAGGAAATTCCCAATCTGAGATCACGCCGGTAAGGCCATTTACTATACGTGTAGAATCTAAATAATCCACCATCACGTAATCTATATTCACCCCGGCTTTCAAGCTTTGACGGGCATCAATTTTCTTCGTATAGTGGCTGTAGCCATGAATCTTCGTTTCGTAGTACCAGTAATTCAAAATCTTCGGATAAGAATCTACGCGCCAGCGCAGTTCATCTACATTGGAAGAATCTACGCTTCTAAACACCTTGTTGTTCAATGCATGAACGGCAGAACGTGAAATAGCAACGCCGCTTTTCATATAGCTATTCGGGGAAAGACGCTTGTTGTAGGTCGCCCCTATAACCCCCATGTGTGTATCGAAGAATTGATCACGATCCACAGTTCCAATTCCTTCAAAATCACCGGTTACAGGGTCGCCATCAGTTCCGGAAATATCAATAACCAAGTTGGACGTACCGCCCATACCCCACAAGCTAAATTTGGAACCGTCCTTCTGAGGGAAAGTCACTCTAAAGGCCCCATCTGCATAGTTTGGAATAGCTGTAGTACCCAATGGAATGCCCAAGGCAGAAGCCATACCCAATGTAGAATAGCGTCCTAGTACGAGGTAAGACGGTGCATTTGGGTTCTCTTTACCTAATCGACCCTCAGCCATCAATTCTACCCCTAATAGACCGAACTGGAAGCTTCCTTCAAATGGCGTAGCACTGTTACCATCGCGCATCTCTAGATCGAAAACACCGGCAATAGCATTTCCGTACTCTCCTGGCCAAGCACCTGTATAGAAATCACCGCTCTGAATGTATTTATTGTTCAGAATAGTTACCGGACCACCACCAGTACCTGGAATGGCAAAGTGGTTGGGGTTAGGGATATTGATTCCTTCAAAACGGTACAGGATACCTGCAGGTGTGTTACCACGAACTACAATATCATTTCGAGTATCGTCAGAACCCTGAACACCGGCAAAGTTGGTTGCCATACGAGCAGGTTCCCCACGAGAACCCGCATAGAGGTTCGTTTCTTCTACAGAGAACTTACGGGCACTCACTACGGCCATCTCGTTCTTCACATCTCCTCGAGGTGCAGCGACCACATCTACTTCGTCCAGCTTAACAGTACTTTCAGTCAATTCTACTCGAATGACGGCTTGTTTGGCTGAGTTGAGTTCGACTACGGCACTTTTGGGTTCATAACCAAAGAGCTGCACTGCGACCACTTTACGGCCTATTTCTACCTCGACTGAGAATTGACCATACTCATCAGAGAAGGCTTGTTGATTATCACAAATCATCATAGCATCAGCCAATGGAAATTTAGACTCTGCATCCACCACCGTTCCTCGAATGGTTTGGGTCAAAGTTTGCGCATTCATGGTTCCTGCTAGGAGCAAGGTTAAAAAGAGCACATGGCGTTTCATACGAATTGATTTTGTTGAAACACAATTTAAGGCAACTTCGGGCGCGCCGTACCCTTAGGGAAATGAAGTTTTTGAGAAGTTTTGCGTATTTCAGAGTGAAATGGGACCTTAAAATTGAAATTAGGGGTCAAAAATGAGATTCTTGCGTCCCCATTCAATCAAGGAAAAGAACCACATGTGCTAATAGAACTCGGAAAACTTGGATTTGCCTTTGGCATATACCTGCCAGACCATACTGCCGGAATACGTTCCGGTAAGGGCACTTAGCTTTTTAAACGGATGCTTGGCCGTAGCGGCGCGCGCACGTTGGATTTTTGAGAACCTACCATAGAACGCAAAATGCGCTTTGATGATGGCAAAGGTGTGCTTTGGTTTGCCTTCGAACAAGAACTTGAATCCAGCCACACCGTCGAGGATCAGACGTACGAATACGAGCGCCATCGCTTGGTGGTGCGGGAGGTTCTTAACCAATATGGATAAGTTATTTCGGAAGTTGAGGTAGGTCTTTTTAGGAGAGTTTATCTGCAAGGTTGCCCCTCCTAAGTGGAAGACGGTGCTCTCTGGTTGTACCCAAATATCATATCCTGCCCGCTGCATGCGCCAACACAGATCGATTTCCTCCATGTGCGCAAACAACATAGCGTCTAATCCACCGAGCTCCCTGAAGACACTGGTCTTCAACGCCAAGCAGGCGCCTGTAGCCCAAAATACTTTGCGCGGCTGATTGTACTGGCCGATGTCGGATTCGAGGTGATGTAAGATGCGGCCACGGCAGAAGGGATAGCCTAGGGCATCGATGAATCCTCCGGAGGCACCGGCATATTCAAAAGAGTCCGGTTGGCGGTCCCAAAGAATTTTTGGTTGTAGGGCGGCACAGTTTGGATGTGCTGCAAAATGATCGGCGATGGGGTTGAGCCATCCTGGAGTGGTACGAACGTCACTATTCAGTAGGACGGCATAAGGTTCGTGGATACTAGCCAATCCCTTGTTATATCCTCCGGCATAGCCAAGGTTCTCTCCTGTTTGGATCCACTGGACCTGGGGAAAATTGGACACCACATACTCCTTAGAATCGTCTGAACTATCATTGTCCACCACATACACTGGATGCGGATCGCTATGGGACAAAACTCCAGGCAAATAGCGCTCTAGCAGCGCGCGCCCGTTCCAATTTAATATGACCACGGCAATTTTCTCCACTAGTTATTGTACATATCGAACCAAGTTCCCTGGTTCCCAATGATTAACGAATTTGAAATGCGTTCGCCGAAATTATCGCGGCCGTATTTGGTCGAGGTGGCGTCGATATCCGGTCCTGCGTTGGTATGGCGACTGAGGTGGTATTGCCATTTGTGGTCTTTCACCTCACCGATGGCACTGCTGTGGAGTAAGGTATATTGTCTACCGACCAATTCCTGATCGACAAAAATGAATACTTGGTTTTGTTGGGTGGGCGTGCTTGGGCTCTTCAGCTGGTCGTATTGCCAGATTTGGTACGGGTAGTTTTTGCCGTCAAAAGGACGCTCCTCCACCAACGACGGGGCACCATATTGCAGGAACACACGCCCCATTTGGGATTTATAGCCCTTCATGGTCTTAGAACCGAACTCTTCATCCACTTTATCGACGATGGCCAGGTAACCTTTCCAAGTCCCTTCTGGATTTTCCGGCGCCTTGTTTTGCCAGAAATTTGCGATGAATTTAGCCGCCAGCGCCGTATCCGGTTGGTCCTTCAGGTTCATTAAAATGCGGCGGTCCGACAGCGTTGCAATAGGCGCAATCATCCCAAGATAATCTTGGATGCGGGACCAATTCCCCCATCGTGCCTCAAACATTTCTTTATCCAAGGTGGGGCCATCTACCTCCCATTTTGAGAGCATATTTTCATCAAACCATTGGAACGCCGTCTCCTTGCGCTGCAACGCGTTGCCAGTAGCATCGAGTACTTCCAGCTCTACCCCATAAGTCCCGCTGAGTACCCCTTCCATATTGTACTGGATCTTCAACGGGTTCACTCCGACCTCCAAACGTTTAAATCCGTAGGTCCCTGGAACTAATTGGCCCGAGAGATCCGAAAGTTGGTATCGCAATACATATTGCCCTGAATCCACAAAAACTTCCGCATACCACGCCACATCTGCCCTGGTATACAATGGCATTCCTAAGTTAGCCATGGGAACCACTGAAGTACCTGATTTTTGATAGAGGTCCAATTCCGTTTCGAGTGTATCCAATAACAATGCGGGCGACAAATACAGTCCGTCTGCATGTAAGGACAATGTATCCTCGTACCTCCACTCCTGTCCACTCACCTCATCTATAAGGATTACCTCTACCGGGACTGGAGACCAATTCTCAAATGCCAACACACTTTTTTGCAACAGCAGAGGCGCGCCCGAAGCACTGTCCTGTGAACGATACTCAAATGCCAATGCGTCCCATTTATCTCCCATCTTCAAGCGAACCATCAAGGATCCACTCCACGAACTATCCGCTGCCATCTTATAGGCCAGCGTGCTAGCATCCAACGTACTATAAACATCTACATAAGGTATGCCTTGAGCGCTTGCATAAGCTATGGGATGTAAACCAAAGCGCACTCCCTGCCCCGCTGCGCTGCTTACAGCGAGTATCCCAATCGCGATGAAAAGTCTTCTAATCCCCATGCCCCAAATATAATTGCATATTTCCCCTTGCAAAACATCAAATCCTGTTTAAATTTGCCGCCCACTAAGGAAGCTATACGCCTTCCATTGGAGAAATGGCAGAGTGGTCGAATGCACTGGTCTTGAAAACCAGCGTACCGAGAGGTACCGGGGGTTCGAATCCCTCTTTCTCCGCAAAAACACCTGAAAACCAGCGTTTTACGCTGGTTTTTTTTTCATATCCAATACCGAAATAAGCTTGCTTAATTGAGGATTTGGGCATATGAAAATACAGGACGCCAGAGGCGGACTGGTTTTAAGGTGTTATGGAACGGTCCCCTTCAGGGTTCTTTTGAGCGCAGCGAAAAAAATCCTCTACTTAGAACTCGTACTTCTTAATCTTCAGAACTCTGAAAATAACATACATCAACCAACCCAACGGACCGGCCATGAATGTGAGCCATAGAAACGGTAGAATGGCCCTCGAGGAAATCTCGAGAGTTTGTGCATTGCGCACGATGTATATTCCTGCCACAAGGTCAAATGCTAGGTAGTGCGTCCAACCCAGGACCACCGCTTGTTTATTGGAAAAAAGCCCCATCAATCCATCCAATGTGGCTAATTCCTTCATCATAGACCCATCAAACGATCCTATAAAGAGTATGGCATAAAGCCCGGCAAGGATTGCTACCACACCCCCATACACCCACTGTTGCACACGTGCATTATAGGGTGCTATAGACAGTGCTATCCAAGCCACCAAGGCTAGGGTATTCACTAATGAGTATAGTACATCTGGGTTCATTCTATCGATGTGTTTTAGAGCTGTCCTCGCAGAGTTTGTTCAACTCTACCAACTCTTGTTTTTTCAAATCACGCCACTGCCCAACGGCAAGGTCAAGAGTGATATTCATGATGCGCACTCGTTTGAGTTTGGTCACGCGGTACCCCAGATATTCGCTCATACGACGTATCTGCCGGTTCAAGCCTTGGGTCAATATGATCCGAAATGTTTTGGGACCTATTTGTTCTACCACGCACTTTCTTGTCACCGTATCCAAAATGGGCACACCTGATCGCATTCTTGAAATGAATTCTTGAGTGATGGGCTTGTGTACATTAACGATGTATTCTTTCTCGTGATTGTTGCGCGCACGTAAGATCTTGTTGACGATGTCCCCATCGCTGGTCATTAAAATCAACCCCTCCGAAGGCTTGTCCAAACGACCGATAGGAAAAATCCGTTGTGGGTGTCCCACAAAATCCACGATGTTGTCTTTTTCCACTCGACGATCGGTAGTACAAACAATACCACGAGGCTTGTTTAGGGCGATGTACACATGCTTTTCTTCACGCGCACCGACAGGGTGTCCATCGACGGCAACAATATCTCCTTCTTGTACTTTTTCGCCCAATTCTGGTACAGTGCCATTGATAGTAATTCTACCCTGCTCCAGCAGCTTATCTGCCCCACGGCGAGAGCAATAGCCTATTTCACTGAGGTATTTATTGATCCTTGTAGCCACAGGATAAAATTACACCTTGCATCGAGCAATATGAGCCTGCCTTAAAGTTTTATTTAACTTGGACCAAATCTCTAATAAAATCTACCCAATACTCATGACCCAGCTAAAACATTTCTTACTCACCAGTACCCTATGCACCACTTTCCTAGCACAGGCACAGGGCGTTCCTTTTTTTGAGGACGGCGAAGCCCAGATAGTTGCTGGTTTTGAAAATCCAGATAAGTGGATTCGCGAAGACTTATGGGTGGAAACCTCTTTTGATACCGATGGTGATGGCAAACCCGATAGAATGCATGTGGATGTTACTCGGCCCGCACAAACCAACGACGGCCTTCAACTCCCCGTAATCTACGAGACCAGTCCGTACTATGCAGGCACGGCAGGCAATGATCCCGAGTTGTTCTGGAATGTCAAACATGAGATTGGAGAAGTACCGGCACCGCCAAAGCATGTGGAAGTGATGCGTCGAGGCCAACGTCCTATTATTTCAAACTCTCAAGTACGCACATGGGTGCCCCGTGGTTATGTAGTGGTCCATTCCAGCTCCCCCGGCACGGGCCTATCCGACGGTTCTCCAACGGTGGGTGGCGATAATGAATCTCTAGCACCAATGGCGGTAATTGAATGGCTTGCAGGAAAGGAAAATGGTTACAAGGATCGCACAGGAGATGAAAAAGTGCACGCATTTTGGTCCACAGGCAATGTCGGTATGACCGGTACCTCATACAACGGGACATTACCATTGGCCGCTGCCACCACCGGAGTGGCAGCATTGAAGGCGATTATTCCCGTAGCCCCCAACACCTCTTATTATCACTATTACCGCTCCAACGGATTGGTTCGCAGTCCCGGTGGTTATTTAGGAGAGGATATTGACGTCTTGTACGAATTCATTCACAGCGGAGACGAGTCTAAAAGAGCTTACGGAAACAAGACCATCCGTGATGAGTTAATGCGCGAGGAAATGGATAGATCCACCGGAGATTACAATGCTTTCTGGGCGGGTCGTGATTATTTGAACGATATGGCTCTTATGAAGGCAGCGCTGTTGATGTCTCATGGGTTTAACGATTGGAATGTGATGCCCGAGCACAGTTACCGCATTTACAACAAGGCTCGAGAAATGGGACTGCCCGTCCAAATTTACTATCATCAAGGGGGGCACGGCGGGCCACCTCCTATTTCAATGATGAACCGATGGTTTACCAGGTACCTTTTTGAGATCGAAAACGGTATAGAGCAAGATCCAAAGGCGTGGATTGTGCGAGAAGGCGACGATCGACTTTCCCCAACTCCATATGCGGATTATCCTCATCCTCAAGCCGAGGATGTAGTGTTACACCTAACCAAAGGTGGAAATACGCAGGGAGGGTTAACCACTGATAAGGGCAGCCGTAAAAAAGAAATACTCATAGACGATGTATCCTTGGCTGGTGAATACCTCGCACGCGTCAAGAGTTCTCCGCATAGATTGTTATACACTACCCCTTTGCTGAGTGAGGACGTGCATATCTCAGGGACGGCAAGCATTACACTCTCATTATCAAGCAGTGCACCGGCAGCGAACCTAAGTGTATGGCTGGTTTCTCTGCCGTGGAACGGTGAACGAGATGATATTGCCATTTATACCAACATTATCACCCGAGGATGGGCAGATCCACAAAACCATGAAAGCATTTACAGGAGTCAGCCTTTAGAACCTAATGTCTTTTACGATTTGACCTTTGAGTTACAGCCAGATGATCAAATCATCCCAGCAGGGCAACAAATAGGTCTAATGATATTTTCGAGTGACCAAGAATTCACCCTACATCCAAAGCCAGGCACGGAGCTTAAAATAGATTTGAAAAGCTCAAGTTTAACTCTTCCTATCGTAGGCGGATTATCGGAAATTGAGAAAGCAATACAATAAAAAGGGGCCTAGTAGGCCCCTAATGTTTGCAGCTAATTAATTCCTTTATGGACTCACAAGGTTTACGCTAATATTCACGTAAAATGGGTTTGTGAGAGCATTTATCTGTGCATAATCTGGAGAGTCTAATAGACCGAAGGCGCGGTAGATATCCGGTCCAGAAACCAATCGGTCTACATCATAGCGATAATTGATACGGTACCCCGCTTGAATAGACATCCAAATAAAGTTCTTTAATGAGAACTCGTAAACCGCACGTACGCGGATTTCTCCACGACGGATTTCCAAATCTTCCTCATGAAGATCAAAACCTGGTAGGTTCTCGTACATACGGAACGACTGTCCCTCTAACTCATATCCTAAGAATACCATGTTACGGGGGTTAATTGTTCTTCTTACGTGTACTCGAGCTGGAAATAAAGCCTCAGTACCCCATTTATTATTTGCACTTGTCTTGTTGTACAGAATAACCGGGATATAATTCAACTCACCTACACGATACGTACGAGCCATACCAACAGCCCACTGCTTCTTCTCTGTCGGACGCTTACCCCACAACACGGCAGCAGAATATTTCAAGTATTGTGCTGGCATCATGGAAGCACCATAGGTGCCGCTCATATCCGCAGACCCTTGGAACAAGATGAACTGTGTATCGTCCAAAGGCTTATATATCGTTGTGTTAATTCCAGAAGTGCGAAGACCGTGCTCTGAGAGCGTTTGATGCAAGGGATTATCTGCAGAAGTTGGCGCCTCAGCGTAGTTGTAAGAGGTGTTCCAATAATTTGCTCCCATCTGCCAAACGAGATTGTTCTGACTAACCACCGGTAAGTTAAAACTGGCACGAATTCCTGCGGTAGAATTTACTTGTAATTCCTCTCCACTCGGAATGGTGGCACCATTAGTAAGCGCCATCTCTCCTGGGGTAATGGTATATGGTGACTGAAAATCATAGCCAAATGAGATAAGCTTTGCAGGCGATAATCCCTCAATCTTGGCATTTGCATAGCGCTTCATATTCTCGTCCTCGAAACCGAGATCTTCATACAAGCTCCAATCTATATCATCATCTGCAGTCCCCTCTGTTTGTGCGAAGACTGGCGTTGAAGCAAGGACGATTACCGCCGTCGTTAACTTCAAAAAGTTGCGCATCATGGATTATTTTTTCTTTCTAGAAGGCATCTTCAATCGCTTCCATACATCTGTACGGCCAATAGCCTCTACACCAATGTATCCACGCATATCCAATGTATTGATATCACGCATCGTGATTGTACCTTGGTAAGTTGAGCCGTTGTTCGGATCGTACAAAGTACCCTCAGACCACTGGTCGTCGCCTTGGTACACAAAATCCTTACACATACGGAAGCCTCTCAATGGCACATTACGCAGATCTGGGTTAGGGTTGTTAATATCTGTTCTTGGATTTCCATCCGCATCATTCGGCTCGATGAGCCATACTACACGACCGTAGTACTTATTACCAATGCGGTCAATTTTAATACGTGAACGGCCGTTTGACGGTTCCCAAATACCTACTAGACGATCCCCGGGATCTTCGGATTTTTGTGGTAGGTCGAAGCTTAATGTTCCGAATGCAATAACGGCAGAGACTGCCAAAAATGTTAGTTTGCGAATCATGGTTTTTTATTTAATAGTTAAGTCAATAGTATAATTCAATTTAAAATTGCGATTTCCATCCCAATAGTCATCAGAGAGATCGGCATCAAGCACAACATAAACCTTACCCTCTTCCATTAGTTCGCCAAGCTCGGCCTCTGGTGCTACATCTAAACGCGCAGAAACAGCCCCTTCTTCGAGCGGATTTTTTACCGCTGCCTCTTGCATTGATACATCTTCATTATCGCTAGCGAATGATACAATGAATGCGCTCACATTTGAAAATGCAAGACTGTCATTAGGAATTACTTCAGCAGATGTTAAGCGAGCATCGCTGATCCTCATACCATCCGCATAAGCGTCCCCTAGAATTTCCTTGAGGTCTACTGTAACTTCAGCCTGACCACTATTTGGGCCAGCAAACAAGGGGCCTTCGATAGTGAACTCTAGATCACTTACAGCATACTCATGGACTTCTCCAGGGCCAGAGCAGCTCACCGCAGATGCCGCCAAAACTGCAATCATAATAGTTCTTCGATATTTTGTCATAATCAGTTCATTTAGAACCGAAATATAAAACAATAAATATCGGCTTGCTCACTCCGGTTTAATTTTTAAGACGTTTGAAGCCATGTTAAGATATCATCAGGCCTCTTAAATGTTCAGTTCTCGCGAGCAAGAATAAAAACACGAATTGAAATAAAAAGGGGCCGGAAACGGCCCCTTTTCGTTTTATCTAAGATCGTATCGATCTGCATCCATAACCATATTCCAGGCACTGATGAAATCTTGTACGAACTTGTCGTTGTTGTCGTCTTGCGCGTAAACTTCCGCGATTGCACGTAGCTCGGAATTTGAGCAAAAGACTAGGTCTATCCGTGAAGCGGTGCGTTCAATAGCGCCTGTTGCTCTGTTTCTAGCATCGTAGTTGTTGTAACCAGTAGTATGCCATGAGACATCCATGGATAACAAAGTTTTGAACCAGCGGTTATCCAAAGCACAGTCTGTCCAAACGCCATCACCCGTGTAGGATACACCCATTGCGCGCATACCTCCCACCAAAACGGTCATTTCAACAGGGGTAAGCCCTAGTAATTGGGCCTTATCTAACATGATTTCCTCTGGACTTACGGCAAATTCTTTTTCACTGTAGTTTCTGAAACCACAAGCTTTGGGTTTTAGTAGTTCGAAAGAATCGACATCTGTTTGCTCTTGAGTTGCATCGCCACGACCTGTCGTGGAAACTACGGTTGATCCGCTGGCCATCTCGATGGCAACAGCACCTCCAAGGACAATAACATCAGCGACACTGGCATTATGCTCTGCTGCAATCTCCTCATAGATGCCTAATACCTTCTGTAGCTGCGCTGGACGGTTCACTTCCCAATCCTTTTGAGGCGCCAATCTTATGCGAGCACCATTTACCCCTCCTCTGTTATCTGACCCTCTAAAGGTGCTGGCACTTGCCCAAGCAGTTTCAACCATTTCGGCGACGGTTAGTCCAGAGTTTTTCAAAGCATCACGCACACCATTTTCTTCGGCGCTTGTCAATGTTCTTCCGGCTGGGATAGGATCTTGCCAGACGTAATCTACATCCTTGTAATCTCCTGTAACATAGTTACTCTTAGGCCCCATATCGCGGTGCAATAATTTGAACCAAGCACGAGCAAAGGCTTCACCAAACTCTTCTGGATTCGCTCTGAAGCGCTCACAAACCTTGCGGAACTCAGGATCTACTTTCAATGACATATCTGCAGTAGTCATCATAGGCAGTACTTTCTCTCCACTACCGTCCACTTGAGGTACCATATCTTCCTCTGCGCAGTTGATAGGGTGCCATTGCCAAGCTCCTGCTGGGCTTTTCTTGCACTCCCACTCGTATTTAAATAAGAGGTCTAGGTAGCCCATGTCCCATTGCGTTGGGTTAGTCGTCCAAGGCCCTTCGATACCACTTGTGATTGTATCTACACCTTTACCAGATTTGTATGTACTTGCCCAACCAAAGCCCATAGCCTCTATTGGTGAACCTTCAGGCTCCGCTCCGACTAGTCCGGCATCGCCGGCACCGTGTGCTTTACCGAAAGTATGTCCACCCGCAGTTAAGGCCACTGTTTCTTCGTCGTTCATAGCCATACGCTTGAACGTCTCGCGTACATCTTGCGCAGAAAGTGCTGGATCTGGGTTTGCGTTCGGTCCTTCAGGGTTTACATAGATCAATCCCATCTGAACCGCAGCTAAAGGATTCTCAAGCGACTGACGTGTATCGCCATAACGGTTATCACCTAACCATTCGTCCTCTGCTCCCCAGTAAATGTCTTTTTCAGGATGCCAAATATCTTCACGACCTAAGGCAGTACCATGGTTAGGACCACCCATGTCTTCGATGGCAACATTCCCTGCTAATACCAACAAATCAGCCCAAGAGAGCTTGTTTCCGTATTTTTCTTTGATAGGCCACAACAATCTTCTTGCCTTGTCCAAGTTTCCGTTATCCGGCCAAGAATTCAACGGAGCAAATCGCTGAGCTCCCGTTGATGCGCCACCACGACCATCACCTGTACGGTAAGTTCCCGCAGCATGCCATGTCATGCGAATGAAGAACGGACCATAGTGTCCATAATCCGCTGGCCACCAATCTTTGCTATTTTTCATAACAGCCTGAAGGTCTGCTTTAACAGCATCGAGATCTAGTTTTTTAACCTCTTCTTTATAGTCCAATTCTGGTAGCGGGCTACTTTTCGCATCGTGCTGACGAAGAATATCTAAATTCAATTGATTCGGCCACCAATCTTTGTTTTGGGTACCGAGGTCCATCTTAGTCGATGAACCATGGAATGGGCATTTGCTTTCAGTCATTTGATCAAAATTTTGTTGAATGTACGATAAGGATTAGCAATCATGCTTAAAGAAGGTATTGATTTTAACTATATGCCTATAAACTGGCAAGAAGGCAAAACCTATTCGATTGAGTAGATCTAGATACGATAATAATACATCAAGATTTTTCCCTGTACACTATATTGTGATGACTTAAATCAGTGACTTAAGATAATCATCCAAATGCAGCCTTTAAAAGAACTAATAGAAAATCGATTCTGGCACAGTTGCTTTACCTTTTTGCACCTATGGAATTCCGTTGCTTCTGGTAAGTTTTTCTTCTACACTGTTAACAATCCTTCTATGCACTACGGAGGTGCTTTTCTCGATCGAAAAACAACGCTTTTACGTCAACTAAGAGAGGACTGGATTCCAAAAGGATTTTCACACACAGGGAGACTCGATGAATTGCCAGAGGGTATTGAATTTCCGGTAATTGCCAAACCCGACAAAGGGGTTACTGGCATCGGTATCAAGAAATGTCGCGGCTTAGTCGAACTCAATGCGTATTTGAATGCAGCCGGTGCCATGCGGGTTCGCATAGAATCGTTTGTGGATCTACCCTTAGAGTTTGGGGTAATGTTTTATTACCATCCCAAAACCAAGGAATCAGAAATCTCAATCGTAGAAAAACGATATCCTAGGGTCATCGGTGACGGTGAACTAACACTAAAAACCCTCATTGCACAAGCGGCTAGACGTAATCGCAAACTGAGGGTTGAAGAAATCCACCGTCGATTGATAAATCGTTTAAATAAGGTACCTGATGAAGGAGAAGAAATCGTTCTAGATTATGTTGGCAACGGAACTAATGGCTCTACTTTTCATGAAGTGCCCATGGTTAGAGACACCAAAAAACTCCGCGCGTTTTTAGTTGAAGAACTGTATGCTCAAGCTGGAATATGCTTTACTCGAATGGATGTAAAGGCTACAAGTCTCGATGCATTGCTAGCCGGGGATTTCATCCTAATAGAACACAACGGTGTCAAATCGGAACCGCTTCAGATTTTCATTAAGGAATTGCCAATTGATGTTCGTTACCAGTACTACAAACATCACTTTAGAACAATGCGTTGTATATCGAAGCAACAGCAGGAACTTGGGCATAAACCAGTACCGTTTCTAAAGGGCATCATGGAATTCTACCGCCAGCGAAAACGATTTCATGTTATTGCTGATGTAGTAGATACAGCCGCGAAAGATTTCTCATCCTAGTCTATTCGAATGTCATAAACAAGCACCTTCTTCCAGAGGTGTCCGTATTCCTTGATAAAGGCTTGGTGCAATGGATGATTTTGATAAATATCTTGATCCTCGCTACTCCTAAAATACATAGTCTCTGAGACGTCCCAATCGCTCACAACTACCTCACGCTTCATAGTAGAGGCTGGCTCACCAGTAGCAAGCATCTGTACTTCATTAATGCCGCCTAGGGTTTCGAGACCCTCCTTCAATGCAGCTTTATCTTCCATGGAATCAGGATGTTCGAGCCAAAAGAAAACTTGATGAATGATGGTTCCCGAGGCAACTGTTGCCTCTTGGGCAAATCCGTTGTAGCCGGTGAATAGTAGGGCGAATAGAAAGATGTAATTTTTCATTTCTCTGATAAATCTAATTGGCCTTTTCTTTCGACAGGCGATTATTTAAACTTTTGGCGACTCTTCTAAAATTTTTATCAGCCCGACGCTCATAATTTGATTTTCTTCCGACAAACCTTAGCATATACAATCCACTTCCTGTTAAAAGTGCACTACCCGTCGTCAACCAAACATACTCAATGTCGAAAAAGTATGAATCAAGAGAGATTGCAATACCGCCAACACCATAACCTATCATGAAAGCTGAATTGGTGAAATTCGTAAGATTACGTATCATTGTTGTTATAGATGACTAACTAACAAAAAGTTGTTTTCTGGCAAGGTAAAATCTGTATCGACATGTAAAAAGTGAATCTGTTAAATTCTCTACTTGCTCCATTGACAGTATGTCGCCATTTCTTCTAAACTCAAAATCCTCATATTCAATCTTATCTTGACCGTAAAATACAAGTGAGAATAGAGTCAATAATATTAACACGGCTGTTTTCATAGTTTGGTTTTTACTCTTTATTTACATAAATAATATAAGGCCTAATGGCTGAATTGAATTACAGCACAGAAAATCCGGATTATTTGAATTAAAAATATTCGCGTTGCACCCACAGAACCCCTTCCAAAACAACTACAACTTCAATCAACTGGTGAATGCCGTTCCGGAGTTGGAAGCCTTTGTAGTTCCGGGGAAGTTTGCGAGAAAGAGTATTGACTTTAGCAATCCTGAAGCAGTTTATTTGCTGAATAAGGCGCTGTTGAAGTGGCGTTTTAATGTGAATTGGTCCCTAAAAAAAGGACACCTCTGCCCTGCCGTTCCAGGCCGATTCGATTACTTGTTACACGCTCAAGATCTACTGCCCAAATTAGAAGGAAGACGCGTGCGCATGCTCGATGTAGGTGCTGGCGCCTCACTGATCTATCCCTTGCTCGCAACCGCAGCTTTTAACTGGGAGTGTGTAGGTTCAGAAGTCGATAAAGAAGCCATTAGCTACGCCAAAGGACTGGTGCGTATGAATGCCAATATGATGGGTACGCGCATCCGAAGACAAGAGTTCAAGAGCCAATTGCTCAAAGGCATCATTGAGAAAAAGGAGACTTTTGACATACTGGTCTGCAACCCGCCGTTCTATAAAACCAAAAGTGAAGCTCTAGCGGCAAACACGCGCAAAAACAAGAATTTACATGGGAAAGAAGAGGCTAATCACAACTTTGGTGGTAGTGCCAATGAGTTGTGGTACAAAGGCGGTGAAGAGGCCTTTTTAAAAAAATTGGCCCTAGAAAGTGCCGAATATGGGCAGCAAATCCAATGGTTTACTTGTTTAGTCTCGAAAAAAGACCACCTGCGCACCTTCAAGAGATTCATCCGTAAAGGCAACCCAACTGAGATCAAAGTAGTGGAAATAGAACAGGGCAATAAGGTAAGCCGATTTGTGGCGTGGACCTTCCAAAATGAGTACGATGAGCCAAGCGAATAATCCCCTTCACGGAGTCAAACTGGCCCACATGGTAGAAGCGCTGGTCGAATATTGGGGTTGGGATCAATTAGCCCTTCGCATTCCCGTGCGATGCTTCATGTACGACCCTTCGGTAAAATCATCTCTGAAGTTCCTAAGAAAGACATCTTGGGCGCGTACAAAGGTAGAACAGCTCTACCTCGACACCTTTCCCAACGGCGTTGAAGAAAAGCTGTAATTCTGCCTTATCTTACCGGTCTAATTACCCAGTAAAACATGAAAAGAGTATTGTTCATGGGAGCATTGGCAGCTATTGCCCTGACCTCCTGCAACCCTCAAGAAGAAATGCACACCGAAACAGATCACAGCGACTTTCAGTGGCAGGTAGACCGCTTTGCAGACATCAAAGTACTCCGCTACCAAATCCCATCTTGGGATGACCTCACTCCACAACAACGCATCTATGCCTACCACCTCACTCAGGCCGGATTGGCAGGACGCGATATTATGTGGGATTGTAATTACCGTCACAACCTAGAAATCCGTCGTGCACTAGAAGCGATTATTTCTAGCGAAGGTGTAGACAAGGCATCTGCCGCATATGCAGATTTCGAAGTGTACGCCAAGCGCGTATTCTTTGCCAACGGTATTCACCACCACTACAGCAACATGAAGTTTGCTGCCGACTTTGACCAAGATTGGTTCCTTCAAACCCTTGCAGATCTTGGTATCGAGCTGTCTGAAGAAGCGCAGCGTGCCATCTTCGACCCAAGTTTTGATGAGAAAAAAGTAAACCGTGCGGACGGTGTAGACCTACTACTCGCCTCTGCAGTCAACTTCTATGCACCAGATATTACGCAAGCAGAAGCTGAGGCGTTCTATGCTGCCAAAGAAGATGCAGATCCTGCACGTCCCGTGAGCCACGGTCTAAACAGCCGCCTCTCTCGCGACGAAAACGGTGAGATCTACGAGGAAGTGTTTAGCGCCCGCGGACGCTATGCAAGCAGCATTAAAGAAATCATGGGCCACCTCGCGAAGGCTCAAGCGATAGCAGAAAACGACGACCAGGCCAAGGCACTTGGTCTGTTGATCGAATACTACGAAAGTGGCAATCTAACCAAATGGGACGATTACAACATTGCGTGGGTAAGTACCACCGGCGGCGATGTAGATTACATCAACGGTTTTGTTGAGGTGTACAACGATCCTATGGGCTACAGAGGTTCTTACGAAACCGTAGTTCAGGTGAAAGACTTTGATGCCAGCGCGCGTATGGCTGTGGTGGCAGATAACGTTCAATGGTTTGAAGACAATAGTCCAATTATGGACGAGCACAAAAAGGAAAGCGTTGTCGGCGTTAGCTACAAGATTGTTACCGTAGCTGGTGAAGCTGGTGATGCCTCTCCTTCTACGCCTATTGGTGTAAACCTTCCAAATGCGAACTGGATTCGTGTAGAGCACGGATCTAAATCTGTATCACTTGGAAACATTGAAGATGCCTACCACGCCAGTGCCGGCAAGGGTTTGACCGAAGAATTTGGCTTCTCTTCGATGCACAACGAGCGTGCCGAGAAATACGGTGAACTAGGTTCTAAGATGCACACTGCCCTACACGAAGTGGTGGGTCATGCGTCTGGTAAAATCAACCCTGGAGTGGGTACACCAAAAGAAACTTTGAAGAACTACAGCTCAACGCTGGAAGAGGCTCGCGCCGATCTAGTGGCATTGTACTTCATCTTGGACGACAAGATGCAGGAAATTGGCTTGATGGAAAACAAAGAGGCTGGCTATGCCGAGTTTGACAACTACATCTCAAACGGTATGATGCTGCAATTGCGCCGCATTCTTCCTGGAGACGATATCGAAGAAGACCACATGCGTAACCGTCAGTTGGTAGCCTCATGGGCTTTTGAGCGCGGACAAGAAGAGAATGTCATCGAGCGTAAAGTCATCGACGGCAAGACATACTTCGTAGTGAATGATTACGACAAATTGCGCGGGTACTTTGGAGAATTACTTCGCGAGATTCAGCGCATCAAAAGCGAGGGAGATTTTGAAGCAGGTAGAAAATTGGTTGAGACCTACGGCGTGAAGGTGGACGGGGAACTTCATGCAGAAATATTGCGTCGTTCTGAGCCATTGAACCTCGCACCCTATAGCGGTTTTGTAAACCCTGAAATGGAGCCTGTTATCGAAGG
>Ga0163109_10000298_pt1 | contig 40199 bp, 29 predicted proteins | sample CRUFie1St13metaG_FD_108704 | JGI IMG/M metagenome (GOLD analysis project Ga0163109, IMG submission 108704) | Marine microbial communities from the Costa Rica Dome - CRUD Field 142mm St13 metaG | ecosystem: Environmental > Aquatic > Marine > Oceanic > Photic zone | place: Costa Rica: the Eastern...
ATTAGAAGATTTCTTTTTTGCATATATGCCTTTCTGCGAAGACTCAACTCAATTTTATGGACAAGCTGTCTGTAACCTGACCCATCATCAAATTAAACTTATAGTATATAGTAGGGTTTTTAAGTCTATTTTTGAAAAACATGATAAAATCCCAGAACATATCAAAAAAGATCCCGGTGCCCTATTGGATTTTGCAAATTCTTCAGATAAAAATAAAGATGACCTGTCTAAGCATGAAGACAAAAGGGGAGCAACTACAGTTTTCGGAGCAAAGGAAAAAGATTATGAATATATGGGAGTAGACAAAGAAGAGCAACAAAAGGGTGTCTCTTTATATGACGCAGCAAAGAAAAAAGGTGGCTCACTTGATATGAATGATCTAATAGATCTGATGGGAGCCAATCCAAAGTAATCATATTTCGTGTAAATTACTCATAGCTTATGAGTACATTTCGCCTACCAGTTGAACAAGTTGGACTTGAACAGTCTATTCAGCGCGCAATGCGTAAATTTCAGAATAATCCTCTGAAAATTAATGTAGACGATAAATCTTTCACACAGCCACTAGGTAGAATTACAGCCTCAGCAGATGAATTTACCAAATCAATCGAAGCTTCTAATGCTCGTGTTGTCGCCTTTGGAGCCTCTGTAGCAGTTATTAATTCAATACAAAACGCATTTAAGCAATTAGTCGTTCAGACGGTACAAGTTGAGAAATCTCTAGCTGAGATAAATGTAGTTCTCGGGGCAACATCCGCCAATTTAGAAAAATTTGGAAATAACTTATTTAAGATATCAAAAAATACTGCACAGAGTTTTGATCAGGTCGCCGCTGCAGCAACTGAATTTGCAAGACAGGGTTTAAGTGTTGAAAAGACTTTACAAAGAACAAACGACGCTTTAGTATTAACTAGGCTAACCGGAATGAAAGCTACAGATGCCGTAAAAGGTCTTACTGCTGCGGTAAACTCTTTCGCTGATGCGGGAGTTAACACTACAGAGGTAATGAATAAGCTAGCTGCAGTTGATATGGCTTTTGCTGTTAGTTCAGAAGATTTAATTAATGGTCTTTCTAGAGCAGCTGCTGTAGCCCAAGATGCAGGTATGAATATTGATCAATTAATAGGATCAATTACAGCCGCACAACAAATTACAGCCAGAGGAGGGGCGGTTATAGGAAACTCATTTAAAACAATCTTCACAAGAATACAGCGACCGGAAACACTTAATCAATTAGAGCAATTAGGTATCGCTGTTCGAAATGTTCAGGGTGAAGTTCTTCCTGCGGTTAAAATTTTAGAAAACCTAGCAAAAACCTACGACAAATTATCTCAATCACAACAATCTAATACCGCACAGCTTGTAGGTGGAATGTTTCAAATCAACGTACTTAAGGCTGCCATGAGGGACTTAGGCAAAGAAAATAGTATTACCGCTCAAGCAATCAAAATTTCAAGCCAAGCTACAGATGAAGCTAGCAAAAAAAATGAGCAGCTAAATAAAACAATGGCTGCTTTAACGAGCAGAACGCTAACCAGCCTACAGCAATTAGCAGCGCAAATAGGGGAAATCACAGTAGGTCCCGGTATAGAAAAAATACTTAAAGCTGTCAACGGGCTAGCAGAAGGAATTACAAATGTATTAGATGGAGAAGGGATAGCTAGTGACTTTGCCAACGGATTTTTAAAAGGATTGGGTAATATAATAACTGGTCCCGGAGCAGTTTTAATCTTAGGTCTTGTTGGCAAACTATTTATAGATGTTGGTAAATTTGCGAGGACTAGTTTGGCAAATTTCATGGGTATGACCACAGAAGCCCAAAAACAAAAACAGGTCCAAGAATCTATATTAGGTCTTTTAAGAACAAACTCTGAAGTGGCAAACCAACTCATAGGTCAAGGGCAAACCAAGACCCAACAAGAACAAGTTTTACTGGACTTAATTGTTAAACAAACTGCGGCCCACAGGGAGCAGCTGAGAGTTGCTCAAGAATTATCTAAGGTTGCTGTAAAAGCTGGTGCCAATCAAGAATTAATAATACCAAGAAGCAGACGGAGAGCTGGTGGGCATATACCAAATTTTGCAAAAAATGAAAGACAGGGGGCTCTCGAAGGTGGGTATGCCCCCGGCGCAATAAAATCTATGAACATGCCGGGTGAAGGCATGGTAATCTATAATAGTGCAGAAAAAGTTAAAAAAGTCAAAGGATTTCAACAACCTTTTATTAACCCTCCAATGTCGAGTAATGCCGGAAAAGAACACAGACAGAGATCAATAGATATGTATGGGGTTGATCCATATGCATCAAAAGGGTACGTCCCAAATTATGCGGCGATGAAGTTGAGTTCTTATGCAAGTAAAAAAGGGGTGGGCCTTAGCGAGATAGAGGAAGCGGTGGCTTCAGGAGAAGTAGACGGTCGTGGAGCTTTTGCATTAGATACTCAGTATCCCGGAATTCATAAAGCAGTCACCAGAGGTATGAATGCGAGAAAAGCGGCGGCAAGTAAAGTAAAAGCAGATAAAGCTGCACTAATCGAAGCTTCTAAAATTAAAATTGACGCAGGATCATCTTTTTTTGGAGGACCATTTGCAGCGCTTATACCTCAAAGAAATGCTAATTTTGACGAAGAATTTCAGCGAATAGATAGCGTCTTTAAAAAAGGAAAAAATACATACCCCTTCGTCATGACAAATCTAGCGGTTAGAGGTCCAACGATTCCAGTGCCAGAAGGGCAAGTAACAGAGCCTGACGAATCTAAAATAGAAAAAAATATTTCTCAATCAATTTTTGATAATTCTGCAAAATATGCAAACACAATTTTACCCGTTGGCAAAGGAGATGTTACTTCGGAAGACATAAAGAAAAAACTTCTTTCCGCAGGAGGAGGCAAAGGGGCTGTCGCTGCTGCCGTTGGAGCAGGTTTTGAATCAGCCGTAGCCTCTGCGTACGGAATAGACTCTGCTCTCAGGACAGAGGGTGGAGACTTTGATATAAAAGATAATATAGACTCAGAATCACTAAAGAAAGTTAATCAATTATTTGGCTTAAAAAATTATAGCATAATGGACTTTAAGGCTTCCGCATCTCCAGACAATCTAAAAAGCATGGCCAAAAAAATCTTTAACCAAAACCCGAGCAAATTTTTAGATCAAGTTAAAGAAAACAAGGAAAAGGCTCAAAGGTCCGCAGCAGATGGCTTTATTCCAAACTTTGCAAAATCTCCATTAATGGATGCCATACAAAGAGAAAAGGATGCAGGAGTCCCTGTGTCGGCAATAAGAATTAATCAAAGCGATAAACTAATAAGTTCCTCTAATCCAACAGGATTGGCGGTCACGAATACAATTGATGAACCAAGAGGATTAAGAGACGTGCCAAACTTTGCAAGTCCCGCCGCAGATTTTGTTCCCGGAAAAGGAACAAAGGGAGGCGCAGATCCTTCGGAATGGTCTAAGCATAGTAGGTTTGTTAGCGATGATATGAAAAAGTTTGTCAGACTTTACCAGCGAAAAGCTAAAGAAGAAATGGGAGTACTTAAGCAAACTGCTATTGATCGACTATCTAAGAAAAATGCCAGTAAACATGAAACCAGAGAAGCTCTCAAACAATTAGGCTTTTCTAAACAAGAAACTAAAGAAGCTCTTAAGCAAATTTCAGCGGCCAGAACTGCTGCAGGAAATCCAATGATGGGACCAACTAATGTAGTTAGCGCAGGTATGGACAGCTTTAGGCGTAGAGCAGAAGCCCCCAATGCTAGAGGATTCGCAGGAGGAGTAGGTCGTATGGGTGGAGCAATGAATGGAATGGCTTTTATGATGGCAGCGCCAATGGCTGGAGCCTTAATTGATAGCGCCCTAAAATCAGATAAGCCAAGAACACAGCAGTCCGAAGGAGAGAGATTTTCTCAAAACGTTGGCTCTAATGTATTGACTGGCGCAGCGACAGGAGCAATGATGGGAGGAATGATTGGTAACGTTGTTCCAGTAATAGGTACTGCTGTTGGTGCGGCAGTTGGAGGCACAATAGGGGCTATAGGAGGTTTAGCAAAAAGTATTGCAGAGATGGAAATAAGTACGGCTGAATTATCAGAAGCAACACAAGAGTCTGCCGCCGCACACCAATCGAATATACAAGTTTTCAATAGTATAGCAGATGCGCTTAGAACAGGAGGATCTCAGGAAGTCAAAGACATGATTACCGCTCAGTCTAATAAAGTAAGCGGAATAAAAGTTAAAGGACAAACTTTTATTGAAGCTTTTAGTGCAGCAGGACAAGATAAAAGCGCTCAACAAGAAGTTATGCGTAAGTTTACAGCACAATCAAAAGTTAAAGTAGATCAAGCTGGCTTGTTGGAGTCATTTAGTGCCTTCGGGGAAGTTGTGGATGATTCAGAGGTTGGTGGCGATATGAGAGATGTTAGGCGCGCAAGGCTAGATAAAAATAACACAGATTATAACCAACAAGATTTCGATAACTTTTCATTATCACTAGGAAAAAGCCTTTCAGGAGAACAAAGAGCTGCTATGCTTGCAAATTTTGAAGACGGAACCTATGATAATATGAAAGGTTTTTTTGGTAATTATGATGTTGGGGCAGATATGGCCTCTCAAATGGGTTTTATCAAAGGAAGCCAAGCTCATGAAGATATGGCTGATAAAATTGAAGACCTCATAGACGACGGCGGATATGAAGAGCTTCATCAAGCCATAAAAAAATCAATTGAGGCAGAAGAAAAAAACATTAAGACAGCAGAAAAAGTAGTAGAAGAAAGAAACAACTTCGCCGCACAGCAGGCTGCGGCAACAATGCAAATGCAAAAAAGACTACTGAAAGACGATGTTTCTTTTATGGATGTAAAAGCAGCTAGAAGTATTAATATGGAGGCCACTAAATTTTTAGCAAAGTATGAAATTTTAAATAAGTCTATAGGAGAGAGAGTCGAGATACAAAAAGCTGTCGCAAAAAAAGAAATTTTACTTAACGCCCAAACAGCAGAAGAAGAAAGAATTAGAGGCATTCGAACAAAACTTCTAACAGAAGGCCTAAAGCAAATGGAATCCGAAGGAGTCACTGGCCAAATTACACTTCCAGACGGCACAGTAATAGAAAGGATAGATGCAGCCAGAGAGGCTATCTTAAATGCTTCAGACGATGCGCTAGTCCAAATGATTGAGGACGGCAAAATTTTAGAGGATATTGTTCAGACCGATAAAGATATATTTAGGGAAGGGGGAAAGGTATCGAATTTACTATCAGACATAAGCCTAGACTACCAGAAACAAAGTACCTTAGCCAAGAGAAAGACAGAGTTAGATTTAATAGGGGTGAATCTACAGAGCGAATTAAACCGACTTCAGCAAGAAGAAAAAAGAGCAAGAGAGCATTATGCTATTCAGCTTCAGTCTGCATCTCAAGACCTTGCAATTGCGAGTCGTCAAGTTGATGTAGCTCTAAAATCTCAACTCGGACAAATAGATAGAGACTTTAAATTGCCATTTGAAGGTAAACTGCGCGCGGGATCTTCAGACCCAGTTGCGTTAAGAAGGATACAAGAAGAAAAAGAGCTAAAAAGAGCAGATGCGCAAAGAAACGCACAGCAGCAAAAACTAGCAATTGAGTTAGAAAAATCGTTTGTAGATGCCTTTTCAAACGCGAATAATATTCAAGCTCTAGATGATAACACTGAAGCCATTAAAGACCTAACGAGACAAATATCGCAGCGAGAAGCTGAAGCTGTAGCTGCGCCACAATTTGAAACACTTCAACGCTTAGCAGAACAATCAGGGCTTGGTAGTGGTGGTCCTAGAGCAAGATTACTTTCAGAAGATATAGGTAGCGAAATAAAATCAATTGATACTAAAATAAACGAAATAAAATCTCAAGATATTGGGGGAGATAAAGTAGATAAAGCAATGGAGGGTTTGTTGGAGCTCATGAATATGGATCGGAAATCAAAAAACCAGTCTCCTCTAAAATTTCAAAAAGATGGTGGTAGTGGATTTAGAATATTCGATTCTGCCACAGGCGAGCAAATGCAGACAATTACCGCAGGAGATTTTCAGACATACCTTAAGAGTGAAGATTTTGCAAATGATAAAAGTATTTTAAATAAAAATTTTACAAACACACAAGCGCAACAAGACCTATTTCCATCCTTTAACCGGAATATGAACGGTCAATTCTTCGGTCAAAATTTACGAATTAATTCACGGCTCATGGACGCCGGCCTTTCCAACGCCTTTTCTAACGCAATGTCTGCATTTGACGATATTACTCAAGACCTTAAAGCAAGAGAGGGGACCTTGATGGAGCTCTCCGGGAAAAAGGCCACCTTTGTTGAAAGACAAAAAGCAGCTGCAAGTGCGGAAGATATAATAAGAGACCAGAATTTAGATCCATTAACTGGAAAATTAAACCCAGATCCCCCGGTACCAAAATCTAAAAAATTAACACAATCTCAAATAAATTCCTTCAATCAACATACTAAAAAATTCCTTAGTGATTTAAGCGCAGTCTCAGGTTCGGCTGATTTGGGATCAGGAGCCTTAAATTTTAGTAGTTCTGGCGCATCCGTTACTGGAAGCTCAGACGAAACTAGAAAATTAATCAATCATTATAACACCCAACTAAAAGGTATTGGAATAAATTTAGCCGAAAGACCAGATTTAGAATTAAGACTCAATAATGTGATTAAAGATTCGGTTCAAAAATATGCAGAAATAGAGGCGCAGTATTCTGAGAGTGAACAAAATGCAAAAGCAAACACATTACTATCTGAAAAAGAAAATGATTTACGCAACAAATTAAATGCCGCACTATTTGATGCCCAACAGGAAGCAAAGCTACTTAGTGAACAAGGATTTTCAGGAAAAGCACAACAATTACTTTTTGATGCAAAAGTTGACAGAGGCAGAGCCGACCCAACCTATGCCGGCCCATCGAATGCAGAAGGCTTTAAGGCTGGTTTTGCTAGCATGCTAGATGAAATTCCGACAGAAAGCCAGTTCTTTAATGAGCTGGGTAGAACTTTACCCCGTACATTTGCAGACAACATGTCTATTGCATTAACAGAGGGCTTAGCAGGCATAAAATCTTGGGATGACGCATTACAAGATGTAGCCCTTGGATTCCTAAAAACTTTACAACAAGCACTCAATCAAAGAATCGCGGATCAAATGCTAGGTTTCATGAATCAGGGATTAAGCTCATTATTTGGCGGATTTTCTAGAGGAGGAATTGTTAGAAGGAGTTCTGGCGGACTTGTTGAAGGCGGCAGTGGCACAAAGGATGATGTACCTGCAATGTTAAATTCTGGAGAATATGTAATCAGAAAAGCCGCAGTAAATAAATACGGAACTGAATTTTTAGCATCGTTAAATCAAGGAACTACTCAACGCAAAAACGAAGGAGGGATAATCCAAGAAGCAATGCTTGGAGATGCTGGACCAGTGGATCCTGCAGTTTATCCAGACAACCAAACAGGAGAAGGTGGATTCCTAATGCCATCAAGCGGTCAGGCAGGGACTTTTGCTGCCGGACAAATTGTTGGCAGGGATAACTTGTTAGCATTCGCCAGACAAGGTGCTACAGCAGGCTCAAGAGATGTCATATCTTCCGCAGGATCAATTGACGAATTTGGACAAACAATGTATCAAGGGCAAGGACTTAATCTTCAGCTAGAAGATGAAAGTATGCGACTGTCAGGTGTGGGCCTCAGACAAAGCCCAGTTGCAGATGAAGTCTTACAAGCTAAACAACAAGCATTAGAGGCAGTTTCTGCCTATGACAGCAATGTTGCCGCAATGGAGAAATACCGCAAAGACAGAAAAAAGGCCATAAAGAATGCCATTAAGGGAGTGCTAATTAGCGCCGCAGTAAGCTTTGGAATGAGTCAACTACAAGGAGCAATGCAAGCAAGCGCAATGTCAAAAAGCGCAAATACTATTAACGTTGCCGAAGCGGGTGGCCTAGAAGCATATAATGCAGCTAACCCACAAGCCCCATTGACTCAATCAGACGTCTACATGAAAAGCGGAAACATGAACGTAGGAAAAGCAAATGCAAAGCTCAATGCTTATGGGGTTCCTCAAGGAGCAGAAAGATCCTATGTATCACAGACTCAAACAGGTCAAATCGGTCAAAATGTAGGACAAACCTCAAGAGGGTCAACAAGCGTATTTTCTAATTTCTTTTCAAGAGGGGCGACCACCGCAAATGCTGGTTTAGCTCCAATGGGATTCCAAGCGTCTCCATCAGGGGCGATATCTCAGCGAAGGAGTATGTTCTCTGGAAATGTAAAGAATCCAATTACATATGGCCAAGTGGCTGCAGCCCGAAGTAATCCTTATCAGGGCATCATGAAAGCTCAAGGAACGAACTATGTTGCAAGCGGCGTATCATGGACAGGAATGTCCCCAAACTTTGGTTCAGCGAATCAAACTTGGACACCCGATGCAGGTCAATCTGCAACTAATCAAAGTGTAGGAATAAGAAATTTAGTACAAAGTACTACTACAGCAAAAAGAGCAGCAGGAGGAAGAATATCATCAAGCAAGGTTCCCGCACTACTTACAGGAGGGGAATACGTAATTAATAAAGACGCAGTAAGAAAGCACGGACTTTCTTTTATGAATTCTGTTAATTCTCAAAATCTAAATAAAGGCGGTAAAGTAAAAGGCACAAGCATGCCATCCTCTCCTCTGGAAGATCAGTCTGTTATTTTACAACAAATCCTTGAGACGCTTATGGAGCAAGGAGAGCAAGAGCAAGCTCGTGCAGAACAAATACAAAGCTTAACAGAAAAATCTGAATCAACAATCAATAATACAACCACTCAAGAAATTAAAACAAAAGGAGAAGAGCAGGTAAAAGTATTAACATCTATCTTAGAAGCAATTAAAGAACAAAATACAGAACTACCTGCACAAATATCAAACACTTTACAAAATTCTAATGTAGTAAATAATTCTACAATCAATAGTAGTGCAAACTCAACTCAATCTTCTAATAGCTCTAATAGCACTATAAACAATACATCTAATTCTTCAACATCTAATAGCTTTGTAGATAATACAACTATACAAAATAATTTATTAGGCGAAATATTAGAAACCCTTAGATTTCCATCTTCCTCATCCGCGCCCGCAACATCTGTAGGCGGAGGAGGTGGATCTGCAGGAAGTAATGTAAACATAACCGTTAACGTAGACTCAAAAGGCAATGAAATGGGTGGAGGCAATGAAATGACGAACTCTTCTTCAAGCGGAGTAAATACCGTAACAAAGGATAGAGCCGCAGAATTGGCATCACAAATCAAAAGCGCAGTTATTGAAATCATAACTGAACAACAAAGACTGGGGGGAATTCTTAGAAATAAGTCCTAAAAAAGTTATTATTATGAGTCAACATGAACGATGCTAATTTAAATTACGAACAAAAATTTTTTATTGAACATTATGCCTTATCTGGCGTAGTTTCGATAGATGGTGGCTATGAAATAAATGAACAGCCCCTAAATGTTCTTGGTCATGGTTATTTTGATAGTCTCGTAAATGCACCCCTTCAAGGAAATTTTAATATAACCAGAAGCTTAATTACAAGAGACCCTTTACTAAATTATACAGGAGAATGTGGATTTAATGGAGGGATATACTATAATGGCACAAGCTTTGATTTTGTTAGTGGCTATTTAGATCAGTATAGCGTAAATTGTTCAATAGGCTCCATACCAGAAGTTAATTCTTCCATATCAGTATATGGCAATATTGGAGGAAGATCTAGAACATTAGAAAAATCGAAATATCAACCTTACGAAAGTAACTTTGCCACACATGAAACTGGAGAATTTTCTATATCAGAAACCGGATTAGTTACTGGAGTATTAACTACAGGCATTGCAACTGATCCAGCAATAACGAAATTAAATCCAAAAGAAGGAGAAGACTATAAATGGATCGCACTTACTGGTGATCACCCTGTCCCCGCAACACCAGTCTTATTACCTGAAGAAGAGGGAGAAATTATACAAATCCCAGATCAGGGATCGATAATTATATCTGGATTCGGCACAGAAAGTAATAGAGTACAAAGCTTTTCCTATGACCTCACGATACCTAGAGAGCCAATATACGCGGTAGGCAAAGACAGACCGGTTCAAGTATCCACCATACCTCCATATGAAATTACGGCTAACATACTATTACATATTGATGATTATGAGGCCAAAAATGTATTTGACTATTTAATCCAACCCCCTCAACCTCATGAGAAAGACTTATCAATTTTAGTCCAAAATTCAGATAAAACATCTACAATTGGGCGCTATAATATCCCAAACGCTAGATTGGTTGCAGAGAATATAGCTGCTGCGGCAGACAGTCAACTAGAAATTTCTTTAACTTATAGAGGATATTTTAACTCCCTAGACGAAACACTTGTATCGGGAGCACTAAGTGGAGACTATAATATCCCAGTAGATTATTGGGAAGAACAATGTATGGAGCCAACCATACCAACCCACATTCCCCAAGCTCTGCCTGCGACAAACCACACTCAATTTTGCTTTACGGCAAATTGGCGTGGACACGTCATGGATCACGACTATTATTTAGATGTTTCAAAAGAAGATCCATTTTTTAATAATGAGAATAAAGTCATTGATAGGCTTTTAATACCAAGTGATGGTAATGCAGGAGTCATATATTCTAAAGAAATTTGTGGCTTAGAACCCGGAACGGTTTACTATTATAGAGTAAAAAGTACAAATGAAAAAGGAGAAGAATCTGCATACTCTAACGTTGTTTCAACGATCACTATTCCAACCGAAACAGTTATCACAGGAATCAGTGACTGTCAAGACTCTCCAAACTTCGGCTACAGAATAAATTGGAATTCAGTAAAAGGGGCGAGTGAGTACCTCATTGATGTCGCAGATAATGTAAATTTTTTAAATCCCATATATGATCGTCAATCCGTTTCATCAACCAGCTTTCTCGCCCAAAATCTCTCCGCGGGCAAAGTATATTACTCAAGAGTAACGTCAAAGAATACGTCAGGGGAAAGTGGATATTCAAATATAATTAATCATATTGTCCGTGCGCCAAAACCAAACAACCCAAGGGTTATTGACAGCGGTACAGACTTTATGCAAATTGCATGGGACGCTGTACCTTCTACAGATATTTATAAAGTTTCAGTTTTTATTGATGGAACGTCTTCACCAATTGATGGTTACAACAGAAAAGAAACAAATGATACCAGCATGGTAGTAAAAGGTCTTATTCCGGGAAATAAATACTACTTTAAAATCTATGTTGAAAATGACTGCGGAGAAACCAGTGGAACCTCTCCTGTAAACCATACTGTACCTCCCGGAAAAGTTTCCAATGTTATCGCTGGAGCTTGTACTCTTTATGGTTTTAGAATATCATGGGATAATTTGCATGGAATAGATTCTTATGAAATTGAAGTAACTAAATCATTATATACAAACGGTGATCCAGATTTTTCTAAATCTATTCAAAATTATAATCCCGCCACGAGCAGTGTCAATTTTTTAGTTGTAACACAGTTAGAGGCTGGAACAAAATATTATTTCAGGGTAATTGGAAAAAATGAAGGGGGTAAAGGAATCTTTTCAAATGTAGGAGAAAAAACCACTATACCACTAGCTCCTTTATTAAATCCTGTTACAGAAAAAGATCAAGATTCATTTAGAATAAACTGGCAAGCAGCAAAAGGAGCAGAATCTTATGAGGTGGACGTATCGACGAGAGCCAATAACTTTAATCCTAATCTAACACTTTATGATTCAAGACAAACTGAAGACCTCTTCATTGATGTAACGGGACTATCTGCAGGAGAAGAATATAAATTTAGAGTCAGATCAATTAATGATTGTGGAATTTCTAGCAGTTCGGACAGTAATGAAGAATGCGTAAAACCCTCAACTCCGACAAACCTATCTACATCTAATGTCACCACGGACTCCCTTACATTATCATGGACTGCTGTTCCAGATGTAGACCGCTATCTTGTTAATGTATCTTCTCTCCCCGGAATGAGTCCAACTCTTCCAGACTATACAAACAAAGTATCAAACTCAAATACTATAGAAATAACCGGACTAGAGCAAGATAAGCAATATTATTTCACTGTAAAATCTGTAAAAGACGATTGCGGCACAAGTCCCGCATCTAATGTTCATACAGAAATTACCGCAAAGAAAACAAAATTTAAAGTAGCCCTACCTGCGACAGATTGTACCTTTTATGGCTTTACAGCCAACTGGGAATCAGACCCAGACACAGAGAGTTATGAGCTTAATCTTTCCACGAGCCCTACATTTGATTCTTTTATATCTCCGTATAACACAAGCTTTCGCACGACTAGTGATAAACAAGTTATATCCAATTTATCTGCGGGCACAAGATATTACTATAGGCTCAGAGGACATAATCAACACGGACACTCAGACTATTCTAGCACGATAACGATATTAACGTTTCCAGCCGAACCTCAAGTTTCCATTAGTGAAGAAACCGCTACATCGTTCAAAGCTTCATGGCCCACGGTTAAATCTGCCACAGCATATGAAGTAGATTTATCGAAAGATCAAAATTTTGCTACTTTTGTTGAGCCATATGAAGATTATCAAATCTTTACTAACGAAATCGTATTTTTGAACTTAGAGAAAGAGGTTCAGTATTATGTAAGGGTTAGGGCAAAAAATGAAGGGTGCGGAACAGGCAATAATTCTACCGCAAAAAGTGGGACAACGAAAGGAATACCTGAACCCCCATCAGGACTAACAAAAAGCGTATGTACCCTCGACGGATTTACTGTATCTTGGTCTGCAGACCCCTTGGCGGATTCTTATAATTTAGTTGTATCTGAAGATGAATTTTTTAATGACTTTATCAGTCCCTATGATTTAGACTATCGGACAACAAATCTTTCAAGATCAATAACAGGCCTTGAAGCAGGTACAAAATACTATTACAAAGTAAGATCTATTAGTCAATATGGAAATTCTCCATTTTCCCCAACCTCTTCCACAACAACTCCACCACCAGCGCCAACAGTTTCCATTGCGTCCAAGACAGCAACTAGTATAACGGTTTCATGGAACGCAACAAAATCTGCGACAAAGTATGAAATAGATTATTCTGACGACAATGGAGTAACTTATACGACCATAGAAAATATAACTTTAACACAGCACACCATAACAGGGCTTGACGAAAATAAGGATTATAAAATTAGAGTAAGAGCAGGTAATGAAGATTGCGGTTTTGGTCAGAACTCTTCAGATAAAGATGGTTCAACAGGAGATATACCAGATACTCCGAGTGGGGTGAATACATCAAATTGTATCCAAGGTGGATTTCAAGTTAACTGGCAGAGTCAAAGTGGAGCGACTTCTTATGAAATAATATTGTACAAAGACGGGGTTCAAGTATTATCTGCCACTGCACCAGCCTCAGCAAACTCTCATAATTTTACTAATCTAGAAGATGGAACAGAATATACTTATAAAGTAAAATCAATCAATGAATTTGGAAGTTCCCCCTTGTCTCCAGCAGTTTCAGTGACTACAAAGCCTCCTGCGCCACAAAATATTTCTGTATCAAACTTATCAAGTAATGCATTTGATTTGAATTGGGATGCAGCCAAATCGGCCACAGAATATGATATTGATATTGCCACAGACTCAAATTTTAATAACATAGTCCAAGCACTATCTAGCACAACGAACTCCAAATCAATCAGCTCACTTACTGCCAATACTATCTTTTATGTAAGGATTAGAGGCGCAAATTCAAGCTGCGGAGAAGGGCCTTATTCAACAGGAAAACTTATTAAAACACCCCACACTACTCCATCAAAAATAACTTTATCTCCTGCTTCAGATTGTAGTTATAGCGCGACTCAAGGTTATGGGTTTACTGTCAACTGGCAAGCCGATCCTAGTGCAGACAGATATACAGTAGATATATCTGAGCAGAGTGATTTTTCCACCATAAAGCAAACTATTAGCACAAATCTTACAAGTCAAGCTTTTGTAGGGCTACTCGCAGGAACCCAGTATTTCTTTAGGGTACGGGGCGTAAACGACTCCGCTTCAGGAGAATACTCAGAGTCAAGCTCGAAAACAACCATACCTCCTGCGGTCACAAATCTTTCTACGTCGAATATTACCTGTGCAGGATGTGTAGATATATCTTTTAATGCAGCTTTAGGGGCCTTAAGTTATGATTTATATATTGCAACAGATAGCGCATTTGCTGCGCTATTGTCAAATTATGACCCTAAAAATTTAACATCAACTTCAATACAGGTATGTGGATTATCTAGGGGTACGAGATATTATTTAAAAGTAATAGCAAAAAACGATTGCGGAGAGGGTCTAGAAACGACAACTTCTTTCGTTACCCCTCCTAATCCTACAACCGCAAGGCCCGCTTCGACGATAACCGCTAATCAGTTTGTGGCAAACTGGGATCAATCTACTTTGGCAACGCATTATTTTATTGATGTTGCTACGGATAGTGCGTTTTCTAATATTTTAAATAGTTATGATAAACTAAGAGTCCCTACTACATCTAAAACTATAGAAGGGTTAACTCAAAGCGTATACTACTATAGAGTATATGCCGCCAATGAATCTGGGTATTGCCAAGCTTCTAACACTCAAGTCGTACAAATGGTGTTGGGTCCGACAACTACATCCCCCGCTTCCAACCTAACGAAAGACTGCAGCATTGAAGGTGGCACGAGCAGCAGTATTGGGGCCGGCTTTACTGCAAATTGGACCAGAGACCCTGCCGCAGATGGATATTACTTAGATATTAGCAATAATGCAGGATTCAATAGTTTTATAGATGGCTTTGATGGCAAAAAAATCGAGGGCTCGACAAGCAATAGTGCGTTAGTTACAGGTGTGGCCACAGGAAAGATTTTTTATTATAGAGTCAGGAGCTATAATGACTCTGGAGAGTCTGTAAATTCAGATATTCGAGAAGTGCTCACTTTACCATTTAGACCTCTTTTAACTCCAGAAACAAATATTGGAGCCGAATCTCTTCAAATTAATTGGGTGCCAGTGTTTTCTGAAAGCCTAAGTTCTACATCACAGCAAGCTTCATCATATAAAGTAACCTATTCACTTAATGCAAATCTTAGTAACCCAATAAAACAAAATGAAGTCACTACTTCGTCAAGCTATACAATGTCTCAATTATCTGCGGGTAAAACTTTTTATTATCAAGTGATTGCAACTAATGCCTCAGGGGATAGCTGTGAATCACTAATTAGGTCTGTATCCACATCTAAAGCTTTACTTAAGCAAACAGAAGAATTAATTTTAAAACAAGATGGGTCTGCTATTCTTCTTGAATCAGGCAATTAGTGTAATATAATATGTTATGGCTGATTCCAAAATTACAGAACTCCCAAACCTTTCATCTCCAGCCGGAGATGATGTGTTCCCTATCGTAGATGTCTCGCAAGATAAAACTTCTAGGATGACTCTGACCAGCCTTGAAGGCGCAATTTTTCAAGATGGTACAGAAGACATAGATATACTTTCTGGATCTTTCTCTGACGCACTTTTTGATAATGACATCCAGATTAACGGTACTGGAAATGTAATCACAACCTTACTAGGAAAAATCAATGCAAATACCACCAGTATAACCAACCTAGATGGATCATTCGTCACATTAAATACCGCTCAAGATATTACAGCATCAAAGGTTTTTGATGAAGTTGCAGGCTTTAAAAAGGCTGTAAAAATCGGAGGGAGTTTGGAGTCTGCAACTATTGCCGCAGGATCCAATGGATTTGTCGAAATTAATGGAGAAATCGGAAACACTTCTCTTTATGCAAATCATGATATTGTTGCTTTTTCAGATGCCTCAGTTAAAGAAAATGTAAGGCCTATAAGTAGTCCTATACAAAAAATAAAAATGCTAAAGGGGAGAATGTATACTCGTAATGACGCGACAGATACAGAAAAGCAAAACATGGGACTGATTGCCCAAGAAGTAAATGAAGTTGTTCCGGAAGTTGTTGCAACACTTTCTGACGGCAAAATGGGAGTTGCTTATCAAAATCTAGTTGCGCTTTTAATTGAAGGAATAAAAGATCAACAAAAACAAATTGATAACCTTAAAAAACAAATTGAGGAAAAAAAATGACCCTGCCAACTTCTGGACCAGTCAGCATTGGGGATGTAATTGCTGAGACTGCGCACTGCAAGGGCTCATTATCAAATCAAGGTCAATTTATATCTGATGAAAAGAGACGACAAAATGAAATTATTGCGCCAAACTTTAATGAAATTTTTGATCAATTTGGCAGCGTTATTCCATGGAAAGATGTTGGCATTAAGGAGTTTCACGCCTTAGATGGATATAAAGATAATAACTATTTAATTGCTGATGGGGTAGACGGAAAACTTGCGCACTCAGAAAGATCAACAGATACCGAGGCTAAGGCTATTACAACATCCAATGGCTTTTTAATAAGGACAGATGACAAAACGGGTGCGGAGACAATAATCAAGCATGAAAATTCTAATAATTTAAATGTAGAAGATATATTTTTGTTTGCAGAGTTCTGTAGAGAATTCGGAACACCAGATAATCCAGTTTATTTTTTATTTACAAACAGAGGCACAATAGTTAATCTGCACAAAGAAGCTCACCTCTGGCCAACCAACTCTAAGGTTTATATACTAAATGCAGACCTAGGGTCATGCACTAACCCCTCCTTAAATCAAGGGCTGCACGAGTTGATATGACAAGGATAAGTTTACATGAGCTTGCGGGAGAAGACTCGCCCCAATCGGGAATTTCTTTTGCTCGTATAAGGGGTGAGGTAGGAGGACTAGATAATACAGAATTATTATCATCCAATGACTTATCACTGAATACTATACAACAGCAATTTAAGGCAATAGATGAATTTGGCCAAATGCTTCCAGAATTTAATAATGCATTCCCTATCATTGAAAAAGTATCGGAATATATTTCTATTGATGCAAATCCCGGATATTATTTAATTACAGACGGCACCAGCACAAGCCCAACAACAATTACGGGCGTCGCAGATGGTTATTTTGGCACTGATGATGGAGACACCATAGTAACTGATGATGAAGATGGAAATACTTCTTTAGTAAATACCATTGTAGTTAATAATGCAGAAACATCAGATATTAATTTAAAGTCTTTATTGCTACAAGCGCGCGGAGAAACTACAGAACCGGAGTCTCTTGTTTTTATAAATAATGGTAAAATATTTTCTTCAGGGATGGAGCAGTATTGTCTCTTTCATGAAAGAATTAGAAATATTCCTGCAATCTCTACTGGTTATCGCTGGATTGAAGGTAGCAAAATTAAAATTATAAACAACGGCACAATAATTGGATGCGGTGGAGACGGCGGATCTATTTTACATAGACAAGGCAGTTCGGGGGGAGACGCGATAGAAATATTTGCCCCAATAACCATTGAAAATAATGGCTTTATTTTTGGTGGAGGCGGCGGTGGGGCAGGAACGTTTTATGGTAATGGAGGAGGTGGAGGGGCAGGCAAAATTATAGGCAAAGGTGGTGCGGGGTCATTTACCGAAAATAATGGCAATAATGGTTCTGAAAACTCTGGAGGTAGTGCAGGAACACCAATTGATAATAGTTCAGCATTCGGGACTCAAGTTAATGCAGGCTCCGGAGGTTCGCTGGGTAGTCCCGGTATGGGAAATATTTTATATAATGGAGGCAGTGCGGGCAAGGCAGTGCAAACGAATAATTTTCAATTAGGAGGTCTCTCCAGAGGAGTTTTTATGACATCTAGTATTAAGGGCGAAATTTTATGATACATGCTTTTTCATGTAAAAAGAACTTTGTTCATGGAGCAATAGTTTGCGAACACAAAAGGCCTAGAACCGATCTATTTGAGTCCATTCCTATACCTAACCAAGATATTAAAATTATAGTATTAGACGACGCAGAATATGATAATTTATGGGAAGAATGTATTAGGTCTCCGTATATTGGCACAAAACCTAAATTCCGTATAAAAGACAATAAGCTGTCTAAGGTGTAATTTATATTAGTCATGGCTAATATAAAAATTAGAGATTTACCGCTGTATTCTGAAGCAGATTCTAATCGTTCAGAAGAATGGTTAATGGTCGCGCAATCTGGATCACAAAATGGAAAGAAAACAGTAAGAATATCTCTTGATGAAATTGCCCCAATAGATGGACTCAGTGGATTAATTAAAAACAATAGAGACAATATCAGTGTCTTAAGTGGAAACTTAAATACTGTTTCAGGCAATGTAGATACGGTTGAAGAAAATCTTATCCTAACAGGGCAAAAATTAGAAAATTCAAGCAGTTCAAATCTACTAGAATTTACAACAGGGCTTAACCCATCAGATTCATCACAATCAGGATATTTAGTTAATGGCAGATACCGAGAAAACATAACCTTGGTTCGCGGGGAAAAGTATGAAATTAGGGCCAATATACCTTCATGCCCACTTTATTTCACCAAGCATGCGGTTGGAGGCGGCGCCGCCCTAGCTCAGCAAATATCTCCGCCTCAAGATGCTGACGGACAAAACATTGCTTGGGGCGGACCGCTAATGTTTTTTACCGTTCCTGATGATATTTCATCTAATGTATTTTATCAATGTTATAACAAGTTAAATTTTGGTGGTAAAATTCACATAACTAATGCCCTTATTTTTGACTCAGACAAAGATACCTCTATAACTCTAGATAACACAGGGACAAGTTCGTTTGATACAGATACTATCACTATGACTGCCTCAGGCCAAGAAGTGATGTCTCTCAACGGATCAGAAGCAAAGATAGAAAAAAAGCTTTTCATCGGAGATGATTCTGACATTTCTGGAAACTTAAGAGTTCGAGGAGATCTAACTGTAAATGGAGGATATACTCAAATCGACACCAATGTCCAAACTACAGAACAAATGTCTATTACAAATGACGGCACTGGCCCAGCTATAATAGCAAACCAAAAAGGAGCCCAGCCAATTATTAATCTTCAAGATGATGGGTCTAGCGTGTTTTTTATAGACAACGGGGGTTTAATTGGATTCGGTACAGAGTCTCCTGAAGTTGCATTAGATATAGATACCACAGATGCAATAAAATTACCTGCCGGAACTTCAGCCCAAAGGCCCACACAGGCAGGCTCAATCTTAAGTGGAATGATAAGGTTTAATACTGAATCTGGGATATATGAAGGCTATCGTGATTCAGAATGGAAAGAGATGGGAGGAGGAGGAGTGATAGATGAAGACAAGGACACTTACATTACTCCAGAATCCTCCGCAGATTCAGATGTCTTAGAATTTTATACTTCAGGAGTTAAGCGGGCTGAAATTTCTAGTTCGGGAAACTTAAGTATTTCGGGAGCAGCACTTTTTCATAGCACCTTAGACGTTTCTGGAGCAGTGTCAATTTCGGGTTTAGTAAATATCGAAGATGATTTAAATGTTTCGGGTGACATCGCTGCCTTTTACTCTACTTCGGATTTAAATTTAAAAGAAAATATATCTACAATAAAAGATCCTATTAAAAAAATTAATGAAATTAATGGCGTCAGATTTAATTGGAAAGAAGGTAGTGATAAAAAAACTGGACAAGATATAGGTGTAATTGCCCAAGAGGTAGAAAAAGTTATTCCAGAAGCGGTTTTAACTAGAAAAAATGGCATTAAATCTGTAGAATATCATAAGATAATACCGCTACTGATAGAATGTATACATAATCAAGAAGAAAGAATAAAGGAGCTAGAAAAGAAATGTCAATACAAAGCATAAAAGCAAGAGATCTAATTACGCATACAACTGTTGCGGATAACGATGAGCTAATTATCTCTACTGCTGGAGGGAGCACAATGAAATCCACAGCCCTTCAGGTGGGTGGAGTGAGAACTTTAAATGGACTAACCGGACACCTTCTCGCTGCCCCGTTTTATGTAAACTTTGAAAATAAAAACACAAACTATACGATCACGGTTGATGATGGACTCAAGGTTCTTCTTGTCAACGGCAAGACAATTACATTACCAAATTTAGGCGCAGCAAGCGCAGGCTTACAGCTTACAATAATCAATACAGACACCACGGGCCTACCTACAATATTAGCTACATCTGCAACAATTTTAAATAGCAAAGGGACGCACCTAGTAGAATATTATGATGCATGTACAATGTTTTATGACGGCGCAACCAACTGGCATGCAGTTGGCAATCTTGATACACCTTAATAATGCATCTAGCTACACTACCATATTTAATTGGCGGAATTTCATGTGGTTGCAAATGCAACGAGTCTGGATTTACATATATTCCCTTAGGTCGAGGCGGAGTTTTTGATCTGTCTCAATATATAGGAGAGATTGAAGGGCCGTACAGCTGGTCCTTATACTGGTATTATGATTCTGGTTCCGCACCATGTTCCGGAACTAACTACCTTTACGGAACATGGGGTTTAGACGCAAACGGTGTCACAAAAACAAGAAAATGTATTAATGCAAAGCAAGAACCTTGGTGGATTGTTAAAGGAGGTTATTTTAAAATAGTCAGAGCTGATGATGGAACCGGAGGAAATCCGCCTATTAACGTGCCCGGAAGATACTGGTATGCAGAAAATCATGACGATTCATACCCCGTTGGAGACTATGGTACTAATTTTAAACTTTGTATTACTTGCTTGAAAGGTCAGTCTACCAATATTAATGGTATAGATGTATTAGGCTCAACAAACTGCTCCGCTGCGAGTACCGTAACACCGCCAGATAAGGGCAGTCCACCAACAGATATTATTTTAGATAATTTAACCATTAAAGAGTATGAACCTGCGGGCACGCTTGTTGGGAAACTAACAGGAGTCGATCCAGATAATGATATAGATGGGTTTTTTATGTTTGGTCTTTTTACTGTGCCATATGGTTCGAATACAAAATTTGCAATTAATACGGTTAGCTCAGAATTTCATCTAGTTACAGATCCACTAGAGACCGTTCCTGCAAATACAGGCCTTCCCGTCGCGCCCTTAGTAACTCCATTTTTTCATTATGACACAGAACAGTCTTATGATATAAAAATCCGAGCAATCGACTCATTCGGTCAGGCATTTGATAAAATTTTTACAATAACAGTTATTGAGCAAGATGGTATTGAAGCAGACAGCAATTACCCGCTAGAATCTGATGATGGCACACTTCTTTTCCACGATTGAAAAAATAAAAATTTGACATATAATATAGTATGGGCACAAAAATAAGAGATCTGTCAGATGTAGCGACCACAGTAGGAGATAATGATTTTTTTGTAGTCGCCACAAGTGACAATAAAACAAAAAAAATAACTGGATCAAACTTAAGAAGCTCAATAGCCGGAGGCGCAGGAATCAGCGTTGCATCTAGTCAATTCGGCCACATGAAGACTTGGTCAGGAAACACAGGCTTTGCCAACCACTCAGGAACTCTTCTTTGGCTGAATGCCCCATACAACTGGAATGCAGGTAATATTATCGATTGGGCTGTTGTCGCCATTCCCCGAGTGGAGCACGCAGGTTATTATGTCGGTGGTCCTCCCGGAACTGCAACTGCCCAGACTAGCCTTTCTGGCGTTGCCCAGATCATCACTGGAAACACTGCAAAAGGGCTCCCCGGTCTTGCCGTCTGGAGAAATCAATACGGAATAAGCACCCAAGGAAACGTTCCCTATTCTACCCCGAGAGGGGATAGCCAATACCATTTCCTAGCTTTCTAGATGCATGGATAATCTCTCTCACATGCCATTTCTATTTAATCACAATGGCAGCAAATACCTTTTGTATTGTGAAAAAGAAAAAGACTTATCTATGCTTCTTGGTTTTGAAAATCCAAACTCAGATAATCCGTTTCCGATATATACAAGCTTTATTGGCTGGGCAGTACATATTAAAAATCTAGAGACAGGGAAAATCAAAAAAATACCAACGCCAGAAAGCGACCTAGATTGCAACCCATCAATATTCTTTGAAAATGAAAAAATTCTATTATCTTATATAGCCACCAATATCATAACTCATCCATACTCTGATGGAGATAAAATGCAGTGCCTAAAAACCAGCTTGCGTACAATAGAATTAAACGAAGACTTCAGCCCAAAACTAGAAACAGAATCTATTATACAAGATCAGACTTGGACAGGCCTAGTAACTAACAAATATATAATATATAGAAACAATGAATCTGTCGCGGGCCCATGTAGTTTTACTATAATTAATAAAAAGACCAAGCAAGAAAAAACCCTTAAGTTAAAAAACCAAAGAATGACGTTTAGGGCAAATCCTATTTGGAACGAAGAAGATAAATTTATTTTAACATTTGATATGGAAGTCTCAGAGGATTATGTAACCGCTAGTATAGTCATAGACTTAAATACATTAGTTCAGCAATTAATAATTAGAACAAATGATCCTAAAATGCCAGATGGAAACATGGACATATATAAGTGCTCAATATTAGATGATAAATTAATTTATAGCAAACGAAATAAAAGAAAAAAAGGCGCAGAATCTGGAGCGACACTAATAGAGTCGGAATATCAGTTAGTACAAAACAATTTACTTAAGTTGGAATATGTATAATGTTTTAGTGTAATTTATAGCATGAGCAGCAAAAGAAGTTTTTACAGATATACAGAAACACCTCTTTATATAAAGGATACTCCTGCAGATAAGCAGCATTTGGCGAATACCCATGATTACCCTGAATACGTCCAAAATAGCACGGTAAATAAACTAGACTACATGTATTCAACTTCGGCTGGTCTCTCTATTTCAGCATCTACACCCCCATTAAGAACACTTGGAAGCACTCAACTTCACAAGTATTTTCCAGATGGTCCACTTACTGCTACATTAAATACAGACTTTTATTTAAATGCTGCAACTCAAAGAATTGTTACCACTACTGGTGAGTCCGCAGAATTACACGGTCAACTTGCTGGATTTAATTTCGGACAAATGTACCTTAACTCATTTAGCGTGAATATGGAACCATATGCGCCAGCATTAATCAGCGCAGACTTTTCTATATATCGCATGAGTAGTGATAAAAACGCAAGTACTTCAGCCACAGTTAACGATGATTATCGATTTACAGGATCTCCTACAAGCTTAGGTGCAGACGCAGAATTAGAGGGAAATAATTTAAATAGTAAAGCTGGAGGCTCAGATCCATCCTCTTTTCCTCCTCCAGTTACTCTCGATCTTTTATCTACGCATAACCATGTTATGAGCGACGTACAAGGATTAAATAGAAGCACCTACGGCATTCAGCATCCTGTATCAATAAGTTTTTCCGAACAATTTGAGCGTCAACCCATTTATGTTGTTGGTAAGAGACATCCCGTTGAGGTTAATCTTGGTGCAGTTAATAGAGAGCTCACAATCCAAGGAGAGGATATTGGAAAGGTTATTAGCTTTCAAGGCCACGATAAAGGTTCTGAAGGAGCGGGAACAAAAGCTAAAGTTAGCATAGCATTAAGGACGATCGGTACAGAAAACCAGCCCGGTACGCAGATGGGTAGACTCCTAGAAATTTCTGGGGTGGTAGACACTCAAGATATTAGTGTTTCAGCCGGAGGCTTCATGGAAGGCTCTGTAACGATAAAACAGTCGGTAAGATAATCGGCTAGGGTTGGCTAGTATAGCTGTCGTCATAAGATTGCGCGGCGAGATCTATTCCTAATGGGTCTTCAATAAAAGTAGCAGATATACTATTATTGTTTAAAAAGTTTTTTGTGAAACTCCATTTTCCACAAATAAAATACCTAGTAAAATTTGTGCTGTAATACGGGGTCGGCAGTATTGTTCCCAAAACAGGAAATCTAATATGCCCTCTTCTTGATTCTAAGTAATGTAATATAGCGTAGGCTTCTATGTCGCTTCTATTATTGAACTGAAAGTTAAAGACTAAAGGGTTAGCATTTCTGCCATCCGATATAACCTCAGTTCTGCCTTCTCCAAACTCACTCATCATCACCCTAGATTGACCGGCGTTCACACTTCCTTCGCTCGGATTCCAATGAAATTCTGATGACCAGTATCTTTCTACATGTTCAGCAGAGGGAAGATTGCCCCCACCTGCAGCCACACTAACATGATCCTCTTTTGCGTAACGGTATTTTTCGAACCCGCCAGTTGTTGGTTCACTACTGTGGACTAACGAAACTACAGAATGCGTAGAATAAAATGTATCTTTTTGCCACCCTCTCAACCGCATTTCAAACGGCTCATAGCTATCAGAAGTAGTGGCGATTAAGCCTCGAGTTCCTTGGCCATTCAATCTTGTAATTCTATCGTTATAACCTGTTGTTCTATATTTATCATATTCCAAGGGTTCAACTTCTGCTTTTTTATAATTTCCTGTAAATTCAGAAGCTTCTCCAAGATATAAGGTTGATAATTCTGAGGCAGTTAAAACGCCATAAGATTGCTCGTCTGTACGGTTTATGTTAAGCGAACTTTGGCTCGAGCCTATAAGCGTAACACTAATGGTGTCTGAGTGGTTTCCGTAATTAGTGCTGTATCCCTCGCATCTAAAGTTATTGTATTTACAGAAAGGCTCAGGAGGAAGAAATGTAAAATTTTCTCCCTGAGTTGCTTCTAGGAATCCAATAATATTTGGGATAGGATTAACTTTATTAAATTGCTCAGCTCCTTGTTCTGGATATTTTAATCCTTCATAATTCAAGCTAAGTGTTACCGTCATGGGGTTAACTCCTATTGGGCTAATTGAATAATATCCATCTCCGTAACTAAACATTCTGAATTTAGTGTCATACTCCATTGAGTACCCGTATGAGGGCCTCAATACTCTACCTCTTCTTTTTACATTAGACCCATCAGTGCCTGCAATATAAAAATTTGCATTATTATCATTTGGCTCATCATTCCAAGCCGTGTTAGCCTGCCCGGCATCAACATTGTAAGTCCGGTCCATCTTACTTAATAAAGTTATCCAGAAGGAGCGTCTTTTCCTGCGACTTGAACAGGTTTCGTCTGAAATGATATATACGCACTGACTAGCTTATTTAATTCCTCTGCGTAAGCGCTCGATAAAGACCTGTAGGCGCCCGCAGCGGTCGTTTTGTTAGGTCGCACGATCATCGACCCATCTGCGTCTCTAATCTGTATAAAATCGCTTGATGTGGTGGCTCCCTGTAAAGTCTTTCTGGACATAGAATTATTAAATGACTTTAGATACATCGCGCGCAGAATAGCTTCCTCTTCTGCGCAAAAATCTCCTGTAGGGGAAATGTAATTTCCGCTTACCTCAAAAGAGGTATGAATTAACGTATTAAGTTCTCCCACGTGAGAAGAGAGCCACCCAGATATTGATGTCAGCGGAGCAACAGAAGCATCTCCGTCAAATTCGTAGTCAAGAATGCTTCTAGCTAAACCACTGATATCACTCATTATTCACCTCTTATGATCCTCAAAGCTTCTTCGTATGATTCGCTTTCAGGATTTAATTTAATCTGCTGTTCGAGACTTTGGCCTGCAATACCCTGAGTTTTATTTCTGGCGTTGAATGCCTTTAAGAGTCTCTTTTTTAAATTTGGCTTATTAGGGCTTGGCATTACGCCCACTCTAACTGCGAGAGTTTGCATATCTACCAAAGTCATTTCTGAAATATTTTCTTCAAACACTTGCGCATTGCTAGTACCGAATTCATTGACTTCTTTTACCCCCAATACGCTTTCTAACGTTCTTACTTGGTCGGTATATTCTTTGCCCGTAGTTTGCTCCATAGATTCTAACTTATCGAGCAGTGACTTTGATTGACTTTCCTGAGTTTGTTTCGCAGGAGTCTTCTTTTTTGTAGTTTTACTTTTTTTAGTAGCCATACCTTTTTCCTTTTACCTTAAAGTTATTATATCAGATGTTACACACAATTCAAGTCTTTTAGAAAAACAAAAAGCCCGCCATAAAGGCGGGCTTTCTGGTTAAGGGTTATTTATGTCCTCAGCTAACGGGGTTAGCACCAGACATATCTTTGGCAATCATGCCAAACAGAGCGCGGTCGTCAAGACAAACGCGTCCTTCTTCAAGAGATCCGTAGTATCCGATCTTTTGTTGACGTACGCTGTATTGGTCGTCAGCAAGGAGACTCATTTCAGTTCCACTCTCTGCGTCGAGAGCAACAACCTTCATGAGAGAATCCATAGAACGATCCAATCCAAGCATAAGCTCTTCAGCAGAGCCGTCAGTAAGATCAGAGGAAACTGCATCAAACACCTTGTTGAACTTTTGTCCAACACCCATTTCATTGATTTCCATGATGTTAACACCATAGAATTCAGGGATACCGGCATTGTTGTAGATAGCGTTTCTCATCTCATCTGTTGCAGGAATTACTCCAGCAGCAGGATTCGCTACAGTTACGGAACCTGTTCCGCCACCTGAATCTGTTCCTGCAGGAATATCAACTGCAGCAGTTGTGGTTGTACCAGCACCCTTCGTATTGATCGGGTTATAAGCGATCGTACGAAGTTCTTGTACAACTTCAGGAGAAACGATAAGATCGGTAACTCCGCCACGACGAGCTGTTGGGGAACCACCACTCCAAGAAGTGTGAATCCTCTTAGCAAGCGTAAGCATGCGGTTGAAATCATCAAGAAGAACTCGACCGTCAACACCACAATCAATGATGTGCTTGTCGCCATTGGTTTTTGCCTTGGCAAGAGCACCCATGATAAGGTTAGCGGAAGTTCTTTCTTGCTTCAGAAGAATTTCCTGAGCTACACGAGCAAAGGTTTTTCCAACTACGTCCATACGAGACTTAGAAGCAAACTTGCGATCAAAAGAAACAGCACTATCTAAACGATAGGTTGTAACCTTCATTTCGCTGAAGCTAGGCTGTACGGTACTGGTTGGCAGACCGCCGGGAACCGACTGGCTGTAAACCTGAACGTAGTCTTCATCAACGATATCCGAATACAAATCCAAAGGAATGCTGGGATTGTCGTCTGGGCTGAAGCTTAGTGTTTTGAAAAGATTGCTGATTGTAGGAGCGTTATTAATAACTTCTGCAAGTACAGGTGCAAGAAATGCGGCTAATGCGGCTTGTGCCTCATAAGCGGTGTCCCTGTTTTTGGAAGCCATAGCTTTAACTAGCTCGACTTGCTCTTCAGTTCGTTTAAGAGTAATATTCATTATATATTTTTTCCTTTTCGTTTAAAGATTAGCAATCAATTTGCACAACTGCATATTTTCCGGAGAAAGCGTCAACAGAAGCTCCCTTGCCGTCAGCTTGGCGTTCGCCTGTGGCGAGAACCTTACCAACAAAGCGCTCACCAGAAACTGCTGAGGTAGCTTCGCATTTCCCGTTAGCAGCAACTTTAAGCTTTTTGCCGGGAGCAACGTCACCCCAAGTAGAGTTCTTGATAGCACTTTCATGCAGAGTGAAAATACCCTTTGTTGCGACAGGAACAGCCTGTCCCGGAAGAACTGCATAGTTCTCAAGGGCTTTTTGAGGATAGTAGAGAAGCTTTTCGTCATTCTCATCCTTTAATGCGGTTTGATAGAGCGTAATACCCAACGGAGAATCTGTAGCTCCGGCGAGTTCCACTGTATGAGGAACCGAAGGATAAGCATTTCCACCCACGTGTGGGTAGGATGTTTTACCCAAGTAGCTACTATCAGCGTACTCGATCGGATCCTTATTCAGGTCAGCGCTAGCAACTTTAACAAAAACTCCGGCGTGAGCTTTATGTCCTGTAATGTCGTCATCAAGCTTTTCAACCAAATTAACATTGGCTGCGCCTGTAGCAAACGAGAACATGTTCACAACGTTATTTTCGTCGTACTGTCTGAATGGTAATATTCTGAGTCCCATTTTATTATTATTGTTTAGTATTGAACAGAAACGCTATCTTTGAACGCACCCTTGAACTTTTCAGCCCAAGTTTCCGCTTCCTCAGAGAGAGATTCGTTAGAGTTTGAAATTTCAGTATTTGCGGCTTCAGCTTGCTCTAAGGCTTCCTCGACAACTTCTTCAGTAGTTTCTTCAGCTACTTCTTCAGAGGTAACTTCGGAAGCCACGGAGGTTTCTCCGGATTCCATTTCCTTAAGCTTAGCTTCTAAAGCTGCTTGTAACTTTTCTTGAAAAGCTTGTTCTTGCTCTTCTTTGTGCGCTTTGTTTTTGTGCTTCCACACTTGATCAAAGCGAGTACGGTATTCAGCAAAAGCTTCTTCAGAGACGTCTAGCTGGTTTAATTCTTGAGCGATGATAGTTTTATCTTCGTCCTCAAGATCAAACTCAGAATCGAGAGCTCCCATTCTTTCATTGAATGCAGCTTTCACAACTTCTTGAGCCTTAGCGTCTTCTAGGTCTTGAACCTTGTCGGTAGCTTCCTTAAGCTGAGCCGCAAGATCTTTAACAGAAGCCTGAAGCTCTTCTTGCTGTTTAATCAATTCCTTCTCAGCGTTTTGGGCCTGCTCGAGTTCGGCTTGATACTGCTCATCCTTTTGCTTAATAGCACTAGTGAATGTCTCAGTCATAGAAGCGACAGCTTCTTTATCGAACTTATGCTGGTCCAATGCGGCTTTGAATTCTTGAATTATTTCTTGTGATTCCATGATAATATTTTTGTTATCTGATAAGTTTACCCATTTTTTATCGTTCTGGGAAATTTTTTTATTTTCTTTTGTTAATAAAGGGGTTAAAAAGTTTTTATTAATTTCTATTTTTTCTACATTAGAATATGATTTTAGAGTCTTTTTTTCTTTCTTTGTTATGAGGCCTTTAACGTCTGCAGCAGGGGTTGCGGTAAATCCAATGCCCAGAGGATATACATCTCCAACCACTAGTCTATTTACCTTTGTACCGTCTTTCATTTTTCCTGCACCGCCTTGAGTAACAAGATACTGAGACAGCTCTTCGACTTGTCCTTCGTCGGAAATTAATTCTGCTTCAGTAAGATCATCACTACCCAGAGCAATAAGATATTCATTGAAGCCCAACTCCCAACTTGCGGAAACCATTTGATAGTTTTCGTGCTCGGGATCACTGCTATCATTAATCAAGTTAGCAAAATCTGAATTGACTATTCTATATACTACCGCAGCGAGAGATATATGAAAGGGAGAATAAGTTCCTTTAAGTTCTTCTTCGGGAATCAATTCAGAACTTTCTTGTCCATAGGCAGATATCCCTGCATTAACAATATGTCCCACAACTCGTGAGCGGTCATGCTCAATATTTGTAGGCTTATGAATAAAGTAATCTTTTATAGCAAGAGCGGTATTTGTCTCTATACCATCCCCGTTATTATTAAATTTATTTGCAACTGCTGCATTAAAGGCAACTCCCAATAAATCAATATTTCTGCCCAAATCAACTTCTTCAGGAATTAAAGGCTGAAGGGGATCTAATGATGCAAGTGAAATATTATTCTCTTCTCCAACCTTAATTGAAGCCAAGGAATTTTGGCTAAACACAGTAGTATACTTAAATGGAGATTTACTTTTGTTATATGACTTCATGTGATTTGTTACACCAATTAAAAAGAATATTATTTTTTATTAAATTTTTTACTGTGATATAATAGTGCCGCAGAATAGGTATCCAACTGATGCTCTACAGAAATATTATTAATTTCAGTAATAGTTTCAAGTGAAATAATACTTTTTGGATTTTTTATTAGGCGATCCGCATTTTTACTCCAAGTTCCAAGTTCAGAAGAGGTTATGACAGATTCGCACAAGCGATCTAACAAATCTTTATGTTTTTTAGTAAATCTCTTTATTTGGTTTTCTTTTTTCAACTTGGCCATCGTAGTTTGCCTAAAAGCATCTGTTTCTTTTATTACGTCCTGAATATAGTCTACGCTATATAAATCTTTTTTTGCACTAGCTTCTTTAGGTATGCCTGATGTACCAACAGGTCTTCCTGCAGATTTTGGCGTGGAATTATTATTTGGCTGTTCGGCGCCAGTCATCATGGGCACTCCGCCAACTAAAGGATTGTAATAACCTTTTTCTCTTTCTTCTACGAAAGCTTCTTGTGCGGGCTCAATCAATTCAGAATCAGGAAAAATTCCTGTTTTAATAACATCAATACCTTGTTGAGGAGTCAGCACTCCAATTTCCATCAACCTAGTAGTAACTCTTTGTAGTTGAGTTTCATCCTTAACGTTAACCTCTTCAAATCTAGCAATAGGAGCTTTTTTCATTCCTAGGTTTTTGCATAATTGATCGATTTCTGGCTGCAAGAATTGATGCAAGAATGCATTTCTTGATTCCTTAAGCCTTTCTAGAAATATTTCAGCTTTTACTGCTGTATTAGAAAACTTTTCTTGTCCAACAATAATATTCTGAAGTCCCTCTTTAATATCTTGATTTACAATTTCATATTTTTCCGGTCCGAGAACTTTGTTAATTTCAGGAATAACAAACTGGGCTTTGGTTGTATAATCACTAACTAAAACTCTACCAACGCTTTCGTTTTGAAATAAGCTCTGCATAGCAACAAGGTTCTTAGGGTTAACTCCTCCCTTGTCAGGCTCGGCGCCCATAGTAATTAGTAAAATTACATTTTCAATAGTTCTAGTAATTGCCTGATCTATTTTCTTTAGCTCAAGCTTAAAATTAATATCATCCAAAACAGGAAAACCAAAAGGTATTGCAAAAGGTTCGTAATCTTGCTTTTTATAAAAACAATAACGCAAATACTTTGGATCTAAATCAACTTTTATACCATCTCGAACATATCCACCTCGTTGAATTTTATCTTTTGCCTCAGGAGACAGAGCTTTATAAATTTCTCTATCAGAGTCAGTTTTTGGATTTTTTAATCTCTCTAATTCGTATTCACTTAATATTTTTTGATACAATGAAGTAGAAAATGATGAACTATGTTTTCTTACAATATCGTATGGGTTAATTATAATATATTTTAAAGGCAATTCGTTTTTAGAAATAACAGAAAGTTTTTTTGAAAAATTTTTAAAGTCTCCTAATTTAAATTTACCTTGGATAGTATATAAGAAAACGTTTCCAGACCTATAGTACTCTCTGAAGAATTGGTCTTTTAAGGCCCACATATTTATTTTTTTAAACCAAGTTTCAATAAAGTTTTTAGAGACCGCTGTTCCTCCTTCAAGGACTAGCTCAGCATTAGAAAATTCTGCCATGATATCAATCGCATTTCGAAAGATAGAAACATTAGCGTAAGCCTTTTGGCATAGCTCGATAGATTCTTGTATATGTATACCACCCTTGCTATATGAATAAGGAAGCATACCTTTTCCGATATTATCATACGTAGCTCCTTTGTCTGAATTTGTCGCAACATTTCTGCGTCGGGTTGTTGTGTTTCTAGCGGCGGCTCCTCTTGAGGCTACAGATTCATAAAATCCTTCCCCCGCAAGCTCTGGAGTCCAAGCTGCCTGACTCTCCATAAATGACGGAACTGGAGCATTTTGTTCAAATTTCTTCCAGTAGTCTGACTTTTTGGTATATTTTCTTTTGCTCATTGAGTTTTATTACACGCGTTTTTATATAATAAAAGTATAAAGTTACTTTTAAAGTACTTTTTCTACTTTATGAATACGGGCGTAAAATCTAAATAAGTCGGCTTAATGTTAACATTTTGGAAATCATAATATAGCTCAATCATCCAATTACCAAGAACCAACGCAGAGTAGGAGTCTTTTCTTGTTTTCTCTGGCCCACCTTGTCGCTTCAGATTATCTGGCAAGTCAAATGTTTGAGTTCCTTGAGGAGAAGTTTTGATCTGAATTAGTGCGCACTCCGTTTTAGTTAAATTAAGCATATCGTACTGATGCTCGATAAAATCGATGATCTTTGCTGAAGATGTTTGACCCTCTTCGGCGTTTCTACTTAAAAATTTCAACTTTTGTATGGGTATTTTTTTTCTTCTCTGAATAGCATAGTCTTCGTCGATAGCTCTAGATGCAAACCATATTCTTTTATGATCAAAATTAGCTTGTAGTGATTCATTTGCCCTACGAATCCAGTCAGAATTTGGCTTACGCAGAAAGCATATTTTTCTAGACTTTAAATTATATTGTTTTCTGGTTTCGGCAAGAACCGATTGGTAGTCACTCAAATCATCAAATTTTACATCTACAACACCAAACTCAACTTTATCTTTTTTAAATAGACTACTTTCATTCACTGCATTAATAAATTGAACACCTCCCATGTAGTCGGCAACGATAGAAACAATATTAAATTTATCTAACAAATATTTAAAATAAAATATATGATCCTTAAGTCGAGTTCCTGCCATAGCATAACTATGGACTAAGGTTCCTTGTCTAGATTTATCGTCTAACTTTAATACGTGCATCGCAAAATCATCTGAGCTTTCGCTTTCTGCCCAGCTAGGGTCAATAGCAAGTATATATTTGGCATCAGGTTCTCCCGCAATCTCTACGCATTGACCTTCTCCATCAGGAATTGTACATTCTGCCATTTTCGAAGTCTTAAAGTATCCACTACTATCATCAGTAAATACAGCGTTAAACTCCCTATCGAACTGGGATTGACTCATAGTTGCCTTAGATTGATTAATAAGATTTAAATCATACAATTGTTTTGGAGCGCAATCATAACTAAAATGCATGATAGCTCTACGAGCATTAGATCCATCCTTAGTGTCTACATGATTAGTAATTAACTCTTCAAAATTAGAATATAGTTTATATAAATATTCAAACTTATAACTAGCGGAAGAAAGCATGATTAATTTATTGTTAGGCCATCGATACCTCTCTTCTTCTTTCATTTTTCCTTGAGCAATCAGATCTGTCTCAAGATTAAATAAATCTTCTCTTTGAGTGGGGTTCTCCACGACAGATAGAAACGGAACAATAACTTCATTATAAATTCTTTCGGGCATCAATAACATCTCGTCAATAATGATTCGATGAAAACGAAACCCCCGCAGTTTAGAACCGTCGCCCAGAGGTAAAGCTCTTATTCGGCTGCGCCCTATTTCCATCAGCCACTCGTCATTGCTTTTACTTTTTTTAGTTATACAGTTTGCGAGAAACTGCGCCTCGGGTTTTGATGCAATATCTTCGATTTTTTTAAATATTTGCTTAGACTGCCTAAATGATGCGGCGAGTATTCCAATCTCCATTCCCTGATTTAAAATCGCGTCCAAAAAGGCGTATATTCCTGTAGTAAAAGATTTTGACATACCCCGACTCCAAATACCCAAAAAATAATCTGTTTCGAACATGGACTTAATTGCCATGTGCTGAAATGGAAATAAGTCGACGCCTGATAATAAACTCGTAGTAAATGTAATATTTTCTCTTAAAAATTTATACAGCAATATTTTAGCCTCATTCTCTTCCAGAAACCCACACTCCAAAAGCATTTTATTTAAATCTTCCTTAGTAGGATTTTGAGGTTGATTACCTGCTTCCCAAACCATTATGCATCCTCCTTATTTTTTGTAGATTTATCAATGTAGTATTGCATATCGCAATCCCATATTTTATCACCAAGGGTTACGATCTTTGGAATAATTTCTTCAGACTTTGATCGACTGCCTGAAAATACAAATTGACAAACTCCAGCATAATCATGAGTTAAGACACGCATATTATGCCAAACGTATTTTAAGTTAGATTTGTGTGCTGCAAAATTATTATTTCTTTTGATTTTTTCAATACTACTCTCTACAACAATAAACATGTAGCATCCAAAGTCTCTCGTTCTATCAAGTTCTTTTTTAAACCTTTCAAAGCCGGTGGTCATTGTAGATTTAAAATCTTGCTCGCTTTTCCTGTCAACGTAAGTATAGGCGTATTGATCTCCTGCGGCAGTATAATCCCCAAAATCTAATTTCATTATTGATTGACTAGGAAAGGAGAGAGGTTTTTGTTCTCTTGTATCAATAAATATTTTAGTGTCTTGGAAGTTCTCTGTAAAAAATTCTCTTGGAATCCTTTTGGTAAAAATCGGCGGTACTCCAACTTTTTCACATGCTGCGGAATAAGAGCCGAATAACATTTTTAAACTGTCTATTGGGGGCAGGTCTAATATCTCTAGCTCTAAATGATTTGGAGCCCTTTTAAGGCCTTTCTCGGCGACCCTAAGACTAATTTGCTTAATAGCGTATTTTTTTGCCTCTAAAGAGTCTTTGTTTTTTGCAAGCCATTGTATCATCTGCCATCTGGTAGAAAAGCTATTATTAAAGTAATCCTTTTTGTTTTTAAATGGAAGCGGCTCTCCAGTCAGTAAGTTTTTTCTGGGGTAGTATGTTGTATAATATTCGGCCATTGTAACAGAATGAGACTTCAGGTGGATATGAAGCCCCTTTTCTGAGTCAAATGCTTTATTGCATATCTTGCAAACTATACTGTTCTTGTCCATATCGTCAGAGCGTATTTTGTCCAATCTTTCGGGGGAAGTCCTTCATGGGTAGACTCTCGGTTTAATTTTCCATCAACAATATTTTTCCACATTAATAATTTACCAGTTTTTGGCTTGATTATCGTAGAGAGTTTAGGGAATCTGGTTTCCCCACCCCGCTCTCCTTCATTTAAATAAAATAAAAACGTAAAGCCTCTTTGCATTCTTGAGATAGGGCTGATGCTTGAGTATCTTAAGTATTCTTCTGGTAAAAAATCGTCATGGGCAGCATAATATTCTCCGGGAGAATATTTTAAGAATTGTGGAGTTTCTTGAAACGCAATATCCCGACCTGAAATTTCTGCACAATATTTTTGCAGTTCTTCAAGCGCGGGGTGTTTTTTGGGAGATATCCATGAAAGCTGATTGGTGCGAGTTTTCGACTGCTTACCCATGGTTCGGGCGGGCTTAAGCATAAGCTCTCCTATACTAATGATTTCTTTACATACGTTCGCGGGTATAACTTCTTCACAAGTGAATACTCCATCTTGAATTAAAGTTATCCTTTTAGGTGATATATGTTTATACCGCGTCATCTCTAGATAAACCAAGAATTCTAGCCTTCCAAGACTCCATAGATTCTAAACGATCCGCCTCCTCGTTCACTAGCTTTTTTTGCATTTCAGCCATCTTAACCATCACTTCTCTTTCTTTTTCGCTTTGAAAATTTTCTACCAATGACAAAATATTCGCATTTTGACCTTGCTTGCTTTCTATTCGTCGGGCACGATCTCCGTTTAATTTTTTAATTAAAGACTCCATTCGTTTCTCACACTTATCATACTCTTCACTTTTAGTTTTTAAGAGTTCCGCAAGACGAACTGTCATTTCTTGCTGAGAGTCTGCATCATTAAACATTCTATTTAGCTTTTCGATATTTCTACTTATATTCCTAAGGTTGATATAATCTATACAGACGTTAATGTATAAATTAACTTCGTCGGTGGTTAAGTCGGGTTTTTCCCAAGTTGCCCTAACAAATTCTGCTTCAAAAAGCTCTCGATCTTCTTTATCTCTATAATTATTAATAGTATTTACAAATCTAGGAGCCTGAAGAAAATGTACGAGTTTTTCTAGTGACTTTTTTTCTATAGAGCTTAGCTGTGAAGACTCGAGCCCTGTATTCAAGTAAAGATTTACGAGCTGGATAGCTTCATCTGTTGATGAAGGAGGCATATATTTTTCTTTTACCTTTGGTTTCTCTGCAGCAGAAATTAAGGTGGGTGCGACATCTGTTAGGAATGACATAACAGATCTCTGCTCCATAGATAACTTTTTTACTTCAACGTCTGGAAAAACAATTTGAGCGATTTGAAAAGAACTCAGCCCGTCTTCGGCAAGGTCAAGAACTTCTTCTTTTTGATCATCCGTGAGATTAATAGGTTCTTTTTTCTCTTTTTTTGTTGTGTTGAAATTTAATTCTTCTTTGATCAAAAAATCCTTTACCGCCCGACCTTCTTTTGACCTACCGTCTAAAGTTTCATCAAGAAAAACTGCCTGAGTCAATTTAATTAAATCAGGAATTTTCTTATGGTTTTCTCTTAGATATTTTCTTTGTTCTTTATTTAGCTTCATGTTACATAATTATATCAGTTCGATCAAGTATTTCTTCTGCTTTGGCTAAAAACATCTTTTTCAAATTTTTTATTTGCTTGTATCCAGCCTTTCTTCCTTTTTCATTACTTTTGTAACCCATTGTTTCTGCAACTTTCTCATCTGGAATATTTTCAATATATATTAACCTATATATCGTATAGTGCTTTTCGCTTAACTTTTTTTTCATTTCAGAGTGGAGTTTTGAGGCGGAACTCATAACGTCAAAAGAATCTTGTTGTATGCTAAAAACCTCCTGCGGGTGATGGTCTAAGGCAAGGGGCATTTTTATATCATAGGCATTTTTTTTAGTTTTTTCCCATTTGGCATACAGAGGGCATTCCCCGCACTGCACCCCGCTTGGAGTAAATGCACACATACCTGAATGAGACTCATCAGCCTCTGTTGAAGAAGATTGGGCGAATGGACAATTCAAACATGGTCGAGCAAAGTTGGTATAATAATTTCTAAATATATTTTTAAGCTGGTTAGATATAATTTTATTAACCCAAGGAGCTAGAGATCGCTTTTGATCCCACTGATCCCATTTTTTATATATGTGAGCCCTAATTATTTGTTCGACATCATCGTAATCCATCCATGCCAAGGCGTGAAGATGCCATTTATGCCTTCTTTTTCGAAGTTCGTTATCGATTACATCCGCACGATCTTCGTATCTGAGTTTTCTAGGTCTACCCATTTAACTCAGTTGGTTTACCTTGGTTGCGGCATGCCTGCATGCTTTCCATGATAACATCCTTTTCAGACTGAGTAGCGTTGCTTTTGTTTGAAGGCGCTCGGCTTATTCTGGGCGCTGGGGCAGAAGGATTTTCAATTATTTCTTTACCCTTAATGATATTTGGCATACCATAGTCCACATCATAAGATAGCTGATTTATATTTGGGACTCTCTCAACATTAGTCTCATCCTCTTGGAGGGTTTGACTTTGCGCAGCAGAAGATTTGCTTGGCATTTGCGAAACTTCAGGAGACATACTTGTTCCGCAGCTAGAACAAAACTTGGGTTTCGGGTAGGAATATTCAATTTTTGCTCCGCAGCTTGTACAATACACACTATTCATATTTAATTATACGTTTTTTTTGCAATAAATCAACTTTTAGACAAATAGCCTGCAATGATTCGAGCCTGCATTTTTAAGGATTGCATGCCTTCCCCGCAAACTTCTTTTTTCTGCTTAACAAAATCTACCCCTAAAACACCTATAATTCTACCATTTAATAATTTAATAGGAACACATCCAATTGATCGTACGCCTTGTCTTTTTAATTTATCTTTTAATGTAGAATCCTCAATGGTATTAATATCTCCATAACAGAAGCCATCATTCTTAACTAAATCTTTAATAAAATAATTATAATTTGATACCCTATGGTTTTGGCTGTTTGGAGCTTCACAACTTATACCCTCATCTACGATTTCATATGTGCAACTAAATTTTTGCTGAGAATTTCCACTGTAGTAGTGATCGCCGTTATGAAATTGATGAACGTAACAGCGGTCTGCAGAAAGCTCTTCTAGAGTATACGACAGCGCAGTATATATATTGTCATTTCTGTCAATATCAAACGGAAGGGGGTCTTTTCTTTGTCGGATCTTACTAGATATGTAAACACCGCCAATGGTAAAAGCTCCTCCTATTAATGCGCAAATTATCTCTATCATTAGGGTAAATTACACCAAATTATTTGCTCTCTAATTTTCCAATGATAAATTTAAGTAATTCATCTCGCATGATGTCATGTTTTGTAAATCGAAAGCAGTGGATGCCTTTCAATTTACTATCTTCGTCATTAAATAAATTATACATCGCATTAAAGCCACTCTTGCCATTAATGTCACTTTGCATAAAATCACCACAAATAAATAATTTAGTATTTTCGCCAATTCGAGTTATAAGAGTAGTTAACTCTTTAAATGTAAAGTTTTGAGCTTCGTCTGCCACGACAATTTTGTTGATCCAGTTCGCTCCCCTTATAAAGTTTATAGGCATGGCCTGAACTCTTTGCTCCATAAGCTCTTTCATGACTGTGGGGGCTGTGTTCTTCGCGGGTAGCATCTCGTCAAGCTTATCTTGTAGTGGGCCCATATATGGGTTAAACTTTTCGTCTATGTTGCCGGGCAGGGCGCCAAGACCCTTGTCTGCACTTTCAATAATAGTTCTTATATACATTAAATCTAAATCATTATTATTACTTAAGTGGCGTAAGGCAGAATAAACTGCCATATATGTTTTTGAGCTTCCAGCTGGACCACAAACGAACATTATTCGAGTGTCCTCTCTTAAAGAAAGAGCTATAAACTCCTTTTGTTTCTTTGTAAGTCGTTTGTTTTCAACTTTAAACTCAGTTGACTTTAATTGAGGTATTTGAAATGCCTCTTCTTGTTTAGCAGTTTTTTTGCGTGCCATCTATTTTTAGATTACACAGTGTAATATATTATGCATGAATAAATTTCAAATTTTTCAACGATTGTGTGATGCGCTTGGCCCAAGAGGCGCGGCAACATGGCTAGGTGAGCCTCATAAAAAATTAAAGGGAGCATATCCAGCAGATTATATTAAAGCAGATAATTTAAAACCTTTAATAAAAATAATAGAAAAAGAGTTCCCATGTTTGAAGAAGGGCAAATAAAGTTTTCTGAAATAAAGCAATTTTTAGAATCTAATCCTGACGGAGTTGAAGCATCCAGTATTGCTGGATGGAGCGCGCCATTTAAGATGCCAAATGAACTTGATGCGTTTGGACAATCCATAGGGTCCCTAAGAGGGGGATCAAGCTATACACGATCAAGTTATAGTTTTTCTGAATTTAGAGGTATTACTAAAGCTGATTTACCTGTTATAACTTCTGATTCAATTATTAATAAAAATATTACATCTCTTGTATTTAATTTCTCTTATCAAATTGTAGCTTCTAATATGTCTGGAGATAAAAATCATCCTTTCTTGTATACTATAAGTAATAATGCTGGAGTTGGATCTTTAACTGTTAGTAATGCTGGATTGATTAGTGGAGTAATTGATGTGAGCTCTAAAACAATAGTTGACAATACCCTGACTTTATCCTTTAATGCTATAGCCGCCAACTATGCAGGAGCTTCTGTTCAGCCAATTACTTTAAATTTAACCGTATCCCTACAAAACGAAAAACCAGAAATTGAAATTATAGGGCTTAATCCAAAATATTTAATTACTGGAGACACTTATAATGATGAGGGCGCAACCGCCTTCGACCCAGAAGACGGAGTGATAACTACTAGTATAGTTACAACTAATCCAGTAAATACTGCTGTGGCAGGAACTTATCAAGTGAAATACAATGTTCAAGATTCTCAAGGACTCGCTGCAGATGAAAAAATAAGAACAGTGATCGTAAATTTACCCGCAAATGATCCGCCAGTTATTACGCGAATTGGTCCAGCTTCTGTTACAATTGCTCAAAACACAACATATACCGATCAGGGCGCAACAGCTTCAGATGCACAAGATGGAAATATAACCTCAAGAATAGTCACCGTAAATCCTGTAAATACCTCAGTACCAGCTACTTATACAATAACTTATAATGTAACCGATCTAGGTGGACTGCCTGCAGACCAAGTGACAAGGGTTGTCGTTGTAGAGCCTGCGCCGAACACCCCGCCGACAATAACCTTAACAGGAAGCGCAGCAGTTTCTGTGAATGCAGGATCAACTTATACTGATCAAGGAGCAACAGCAGCAGACGCACAAGACGGTAATCTCACAAGCCAGATTGTTGTAACTACTTCTGAAGGAGGTACTAATGCCAATATATCAACTACAAATCCCAGAGTACTTACTATAACATATACCGTGACAGATTCGGGAGGATTGAGCGCAAGCACGAGTCGACAAGTTACAGTTGTGAATACACCGCCAGTTATTACATTGATTGGAGATCCAGTTGTTAATACTTAATTATTATGACCGAATACTACCAAGACCCCGGAGCAACCGCAAGTGATGCCGAAGATGGCGACATCACTAACAAAATTGTAAAAACCATAACAAAAACCACAACGTTTCAAGGCTCAACCTTTGAGGCGCCCGTAGATAATATACCATTA
>Ga0163109_10000299_pt1 | contig 40194 bp, 42 predicted proteins | sample CRUFie1St13metaG_FD_108704 | JGI IMG/M metagenome (GOLD analysis project Ga0163109, IMG submission 108704) | Marine microbial communities from the Costa Rica Dome - CRUD Field 142mm St13 metaG | ecosystem: Environmental > Aquatic > Marine > Oceanic > Photic zone | place: Costa Rica: the Eastern...
ACCCTATGCCGCGGCTGGCTCCGGTAATTAGTGCAATACGGTCTTTGAGTCGATTATCTGGCATCACTAATACATCGTAATATAAAAAACTAGGGCTTCACATTACCCTTTGTATTTTCTCAAATACAGAGCACTAAAAATAAGGCCATTAATCATACGAAATTGCCGAGATATCATCTTATGGTTATTTAATTCTCATTCCTAACTACAGCAGTAGTTTCCCAAGTGGAACCGATTTTTTCCATAATAAAACCAAATGATAATCAGTATGACTAAAGCTCTCATATTTCTAAAGTTACTCTGTCTCAAGCTTAAATTTCATTTGATTGGAATTATTGTACTTCGCGCTTCATAAGTTCGTTAAGTTTATCGCGCTCGCTTTCATTGTACCCCTGTACTCCCTTCTGCTTGTTGCGATTAGAAGGGCTAGGATTGAGAAGCTTTTCGAATGTCTCGCGGTCGTGACTAGTGTTACCAAGCCTTTGGACTCCTTTTTTTAAAAGGTCTATTTCTGCTTTGCCCGTAACAGATTTCGCCGCCTCTCCTACATTGTGTTGCAGTCGAGTGGGCAGCAAAGACCAAATAAAATCGGCGCCGAGGGTAACGAACGGTGCGGCCTTAGCACCACGAATATCTGAAGGAATATGTTCCTCCTTTTCATAGAATATACTAACCGCTATGTAGATCACGGCAAGTAGAAGCCAAGCTCTCGCTATGCCAAAGAATACTCCAAATGTACGATCAAGGCCGCTCATATAGCTATTCTGAACCTTCTCTGATAACGAGTTACCAATGATCGACAGGATGACTATTGATACTATAAATAGCCCCGCTCCAGTAGCGATCCGAGATAGCCAAACATTGCTTATCCAAGCGTAGGCATGTGGCTCGACATGAGGAAACAAAAATAGAGTTATCAAGCTTGCGCCAACCCACCCAAGTAAAGATAAGATTTCTTTTGCCAAGCCGCGGAAGAGCCCAATCAGCGTGGACAATATTGTAACAATTATTACGATAATATCAGTAACGGCGATATCACCCATGTTGTTTTCCTAACGATTTATTTTTAACTGCGTCTTTGCCGAATTCATTAATTAAACCGCTCAAGTGCCGTATTTCTGACACCTTCAGCTTCTGACTGGGTTCGTTTTTTTTTCCTTGTTCTGAAAACGCTGGTGTTAATGCTGCTGTAAACCCGAGTTTGGTTGCTTCACGAATACGGGCTTCGGCTTGATTCACCGGACGCACCTCACCGGAAAGACCTATTTCGCCGAATACAATCATATTTTCAGGCATCGGCTCCCCTATGAGCGAGGAGATCAATGCAGCGGCAACTGCCAAGTCAGCTGCCGGCTCGCTAATACGCAAACCTCCCACTACATTGAGATAAACATCATTGCCGCCAAATTGTAAGCCGCAACGAGCCTCCAATACGGCTAGTATCATTGAAAGCCTTGCAGAATCCCATCCCACAACAGCACGCCGTGGCGTGGCTAATGGTGACTGGGCGACAAGCGCCTGTATTTCAACCAACATTGGCCGCGTTCCCTCAATTCCAGCGAAAACCGACGCGCCTGAGACCTCTCCTTGTCGGTCCGCTAAAAATAAAGCTGAAGGATTGGAGACTTCACTGAGCCCTCGGCCGGTCATCTCGAAAACCCCTATTTCATCAGTTGCGCCGAAACGGTTTTTGACTGACCGTAGTAAACGAAATTGATGGCCACGCTCTCCTTCGAAATAAAGAACGGTGTCAACCATATGTTCCAAAACACGGGGGCCGGCTATAGCACCCTCTTTAGTCACGTGGCCAACTAAAAGTAAAGCGAACCCCAGCCTTTTCGCGAGCCGTATCAACTCTTGTGCAGATGCTCGGATCTGCGCAACCGTTCCGGGCGCTGACCCTAAGCTAGCGCAGTACATTGTTTGTATTGAGTCTATCACGACAACATCTGGCCGATCATTAATGTCGAGCGTAGCCACAATATTGGCCACATTTGTGGCTGTTGCCAGCTCTACTGGCTTAGCAGCAACATCAAGTCTAGCGGCCCGCAATCTTATTTGATCTACTGCTTCTTCGCCAGATATGTAGATACACCGGGCGGTCTGAGCTAGCGCTGCTGTTACCTGCAATAAGAGAGTTGATTTTCCAATTCCAGGATCACCACCGATTAAAAGAGCAGAACCATCGACAAGGCCATTCCCAATTACACGGTCAAATTCTTCAATGCCGGTTTTACGGCGGTGCGCACTTTTGGAATTTCCCAATAGATTTACGACTTCAATGGGGGTCCCTGTCTCTGATAATGACTGCACTCGCGATTTTACCCCCCCCATTGGAGGCGATTCAGGAACAGCTTCCTCTACGATACTATTCCAGGCGTCACACTCATCACAATGACCAACCCACCGAGGGTGCACAGCCCCACAGCTCTGACAAACGAAACGATTTTTAACTTTAGCCATCATTACATATTTCTTGCCAAAAATGAGGGATATGTATCAAATGATTGCAGTTTCGAAATCTATTGGTCCTTCAGAGTTACCATTGATAAACTGGCGGAGGAACTCATTTTTGGTTTTCTCAATTTCTTCAACTGCTCCTTGCCAAATTATTTTTCCTCTGTAAAGCATGGCTATGCGGTCAGCAATTTTCCGTGCACTCGACATGTCATGTGTAATCGATAAGCCCGTAGCACCAATATTTTGAGTGATTTCAACAATGAGCTCATTGATGATATCTCCCATAATGGGATCAAGGCCGGTTGTAGGTTCGTCAAAAAATATTATTTCGGGGTTAATTGCAATAGCGCGCGCAAGACCGACGCGCTTGCGCATTCCTCCGGATAAATCAGAGGGACTCATCTCTGCCGTGTCGTCTGCCAATCCCACTGCAGCCATTTTCTCAAGTGCAATATCGTGAGCTGTGCTTGCTAACATTCCTTGTCCTTCGATAAGACCAAAGGCGACGTTTTCCCAAACTGACAAGCTGTCGAACAATGCGGCATTTTGGAATAGCATGCCTATCTTTGCGTTTATGGCATTGCGTTCAACATGGCTGACATTCAGCACGGATTGTCCGTCTATTTCAATTTCTCCAACATCTGGTGTTAAAAGCCCTAATATACATTTTATGGTAACAGATTTGCCAGTGCCAGAGCCTCCAATTATCACAACAGACTCTCCGGGCATGATTTCAAGATCTACACCATCTAGCACGACCTTGTCACCGAAGCGCTTATGAACATTTTTTAATTTTATTTTTGGAGTTTTCATGCGCCGAAGAACATAGCAGTTATCATATAATTAAGGATGAGTATTAAAATCGCGGAGGAAACTACTGCGTTGATAGTGGCAGCACCAACACCCTGCGCTCCTCCTTTTGAAAAGTATCCTTGGTAACACCCCATTAACGTGGTGACAAAACCAAAAACTGTTGCCTTTACAAGACCAGAAAACACATCAACAAATTGAACAAAATCCCAAGTATTCTTGAGGTATATTGCAGCATTAAAATCAAGCTTATACACCGCCACTATGTAGCCACCAAATATACCAATAACGTCTCCTATTAAAATGAGAACAGGTAATGTGGCTATTCCAGCAATCACACGCGGCGCTACAAGATATTTAAAGGGCTCTGTAGCAAGCGTAGTCAAAGCATCGATCTGTTCAGTCACCCTCATGGTGCCGATTTCAGCAGCGATCGAAGAACCAACCCTGGCCGCGACCATGAGACCGGCAAGTACCGGGGCTAACTCCCGCGTTATGCTGAGCACGACAACCTTGGCTATCGAACTTTCTGCTCCAGCAGCAAAACGAGCAAATCCTGTATAGCTTTGTAGGGCTAATACCATTCCGGCGAACACAGTTGTTAGTCCTACAACTGGTAACGAATAATATCCAATCTCTACTATTTGTCGCCAGATAAGCTGAAAATAGAAGGGTGGTCGAAAGCAATGTGACACCGCCACTATTGTAAAATGTGTAATATGCCCGACGGCTCTGAAAAACCCGAGGATTGTTGCTCCTGTGAGTTGCAAAAAGCTCATATGTTAGCCCCAATATAGATCCGTTTGTGGCGTGGCCCTAGAGCGGTCAGCAATTCATAACCAATAGTGCCGGCGCAGTTAGCAAGATCGTCAACGCTTATTGTTGAACCGATTATTTCGGCCCAGTCCCCTGGTTTTACGCCTTCTATACCCGTGATGTCTACGCTTATAAGGTCCATTGAAATACGGCCAGCAACGGGAGCAAGAATTCCATTTATAACAACATACGCAGTTTGAGCTAAGGCACGTGAATACCCATCCGCATATCCAATTGCTATTGTGGCTATTTGGCGTCTTTTATCGGACCGAAATGTAGCTCCGTATCCAACCGATTCTCCGCGAGCAACTTCTCGGCATTGCAGTATTTTGGCTTTTAGATTTACCACAGGGCTCATCGGGTTTGGTCGATTTTTTGTTGGATTTCCCCCGTATAGTGCATACCCAGGGCGCACCATCTCAAAATGATATTGTGGGCCCAAGAAAATTCCAGAGGAGGCGCTCAGCGAGCGGGGATAGGATTGAGGGGTGGGATGTAGCTCTTGAAAAGTTTTAAGCTGTTGAAAATTCAAATCATTGCCTGGCTCATCCGCGCATGCGAGATGGCTTAATATTAAAGTTGGCTTGACTGTAGTTCCATTTGCGATGCCAACGGACAGTTCTAAGAAATCTTTTTTTGACAGCCCAAGTCTATTCATTCCTGTATCTAAATGAAAAGCTGCAGGTCCTTTTGAATTCCATAATTTTACCTGTTGAATTGAATTAAGAACGGGCCGCAACGAGGCCTCTGCAAAAGTAAGGTTGGTCTCTTCCGTCACACCTGCAAAAACATAAATAATTTTTTTCGTTATGTTTCTTAGGGCAAGTCCTTCGTCAAGTGTTGCGACAAAAAATGTCTTACATCCGGCTTTCTCTAACGTACGTGTAACAGCTCGCAATCCTAAACCATAGGCATTTGCCTTGACGACTGCTGCACACTCTGAAGGCGCACTTTGTTCGGCAAGGAAATGATAGTTTGCGGCGAGTGCTTCAAGGTTAATAGAGAGCTCGCTCAGGCTGTTTCTAGTTAAAGCCGTCTCCATCATGATGGCGATCATAGTTAGCAAATCTGGTAAAACGGCCGTCAAAATAAAGGTCTATTGTACCGACCGGACCGTGTCGTTGTTTAGCAATTATGATACTTGCTGTGTTGCGAACTTGTTCAATACGTTCTGCCCACTTTTGCGAACGCTCTGAGAATTTAATGTTGTCTTCGTCATTGCGAATTATCGGCTCTGCTTTCTCTAAATAATATTCCTCGCGGAATATGAACATAACCACATCAGCATCCTGTTCTATTGAGCCCGATTCTCGCAGATCGGATAATTGAGGCCTTTTGTCATCGCGGTTTTCAACTTGGCGTGAAAGTTGTGAGAGAGCCAGCACCGGGACGTCTAATTCTTTCGCTAGTGTTTTGAGACCACGCGTAATTTCTGAGATTTCCTGAACACGGTTGTCATTTCTACCACCAGCACTACCTTGCAGCAATTGAAGGTAGTCTACAACTATAAGGTGTAATTTTTTTTGTCGTTTAAGCCGGCGGGCGCGGGTTCTGAGTGCAGACACTGTCAAAGCTGGCGTATCATCAATATAGAGAGGTAATGAGTTCAATTCTTGCGCAGCGAAGGCTAGGCGGTCAAAATCATCCTGCTTAATGTCTCCGCGGCGTATTTGATCTGAGGGAATTTCTGACTGCTCAGAAAGTATACGCCCCGCCAATTGTTCTGCTGACATTTCTAGTGAAAAAAATAAGACGTGCCCGCCCTGAGTAACAACTTCGCCGTGTTCGTTCTTTATTTCTTTAAATGCCTTGGCCGCATTAAAAGCAATATTGGTTGCTAGAGCAGTTTTGCCCATGGATGGGCGACCCGCTAGGATTAGTAAATCGGACGAATGCAAGCCGCCGAGTTTAAGATCTAAATCCTTAAATCCGCTGGTAACGCCAACGACTTTGCCATCACGTTTATAAGCTTCTTCGGCTGTTTTTATTGCATCGTACACCGCATCTTTTAGATCAACGACGCCTCTTTCCAGCTCTCCAACATTTGATAAATCATATAGCTTTTGCTCCGCTGCCTCAATTTGGCCGGAGGCTCGTTCTTCTACGGACGGAGTATATGCATCATTGACTATGTCCTCCCCAAGAGTGATTAATTGACGCCTGAGATATAAATCATGAATAGTTTGGGCATAATCATGAGCATTTATTATGTTTGGTGCATTAGCGGCTATATCAAATAGATATTCAGCCCCGCCAGCGTCGGCTAGGGCATCATCGCGTTCAAAAATATGTTTTAATGTCAACGGACTGGCGATCTGACCAGTTTCTGCAAGTGTTTCAATGGCTCCATAAATTCGTCCATGGACAGGTTCAAAAAAATGGTCCGCCCGTAAAAACTCTGATACTTTTTCTAGAGCTCTGTCATGGGTCAGCAGGGCTCCAAGCAAAGCAGCCTCAATTTCAGTATTCTGTGGCGGAGCCCTGTAAAGAGGATCAGTGTTGCCATCAGCCTGATGAAGCGGGGTTATTGTCGTATCGGACGATAAAGTAGCCATGACTATAATTTAAACATGGCCTGAAGGTGTGTGCATGATTTCTAGCTGTAGATAAAAAGAATTGTGGGGAAAACTTTTTCTACCAATGCAAAGGTATGGAAACAAACGAGTCGCATCGCGTGAAAAAACTATAAAAAAAAAAAAAGAGTAGAATCTGATTACTACTCCTTTTGCATTATGAGATGCTACTCTGTTTTTTCTGTCGAATCGGACTGATTTCCGCTATCAATTCGATCAATTGTTATGTCCCCTGGGACATCTTCGCGCACACTAGGGCTGCCGGCATCCTGACCCTCCTGCCCAACGCCTTCTTTTTCCTCCGCGAGTTCTGCAGCAGCTTTTGCTTGCGCTTCTGGTTCAAACATTTCTTCTGAACGTTGTATTGCGGATTGCGTTGCATCTGCCTCTGTCTGCAGCCGCTCGTCTTCATCGCCTATGATAGCGCGACCAAGTTTTTGCTGCTGTTTAGCCTCATCTTCCGATCGAGCCACGTTTACCGATACAAATGCATCCACTTCCGGATGGAGACGGATACGAATATCAAAGATGCCTAACAACTTAACTGGCCGGTCTATTATGACCTGATTGCGAGCAATTTTAAAGCCGTCTTCAGACACAGAATCGGCAATATCACGAGCATTTACTGATCCGTAAAGCTGTCCTGCTTCACCCGCACTACGTATGATAACGACCTGCAATCCATTAATACGATTGGCTATGTCTTCCGCTTCGTTTTTACGCTTTAAATTTTCTGCCTCAAGCTCTTTGCGTTGTGTTTTAAAGTGCTTGAGGTTAGTCTCATTGGCCCTGAGTGCCTTCTGTCTTGGAAAAAGAAAATTGCGGGCATATCCCGGCTTTACTGAGACTACGTCACCCATTTGGCCAAGATTTTCAATTCGTTCTAACAGAATAATATCCATGGGACTCTCCTTAGTCGTAACCTGTGGTTTTCGACTAACTTAATACATATGGCATTAGGCCGAGATATCGCGCTCTCTTTATTGCCCTTGTTAATTCACGTTGCCTCTTGGCTGAGACACCCGTTATCCGACTAGGAACTATTTTGCCTCGTTCGGAGGTGAAGCGGCTCAATAGTTTAACGTCGGTATAGTCTATTTTTGGTGCGTTTGGCCCGCTGAACGGGCACGACTTGCGGCGTCTAAAAAAAGGACGCCGACCACCGTTTGAGCTGGAACGCGGAGAACTCATTGCTCATTCTCCTCTTTACCGTGCGAAACGATTTCATCCATATTTTCACTTTCGCTTATGCCAAGTTTTGTTTCAGTATTCTCTGATACTTCAATTTTTGGGTCCTCTTCGGGTCGGTCTCGTCTGTTGCTGCGATCAGCTCGATCACGATCGCGATCGCCTTTTCCCTGCATTATGGGCGACGCGTCGTCCCTTAGATTATCTAGACGCACAGTCATAAATCTGAAAATATCCTCGTTCAAACTCATGTTGCGTTCCATTTCTTGAATGGCTTCTGAGGGTGCATCCAAATTAAAAAGAACATAATGGCCTTTGCGATTTTTCTTGATACGGTATGCGAGGGTACGCAAACCCCAGTATTCTCTTCGTTCTACTGAGCCTGAATTATCAGTAACGATCTTTTCAATTCCATCGGCCAGGCTATCAACTTGCGTAGCAGACACATCCTGCCTAGCAATAAAGATAGTTTCGTAAAGCGGCATTAAATAAGCTCCCTTTGGTTCTCTGTGAGCCGATATCTATATTATGATACTTCAGCTCTAGACGACAAATATATTTGTCGCCAAGGAGGTTTTTACAAAACATCCACGTAGTGGTGTGGAGATCAACGGTCGGAATATACACAAATGTTGTTTAATCGAAAGCAAAAATTGCATGGAAGAGGATAATTAGGTTTGCTCAAATGATAGTTTCTTGTTAGGTCGATGGAAACGGTTTTAGTTCTTTTCGGTTTTTGCGCACGGGAATTGCGTTTAAGAGGATATTTAAATATGGAAAATGCTTTCGTTTTCCCCGGGCAGGGCTCTCAAGCGGTTGGGATGGGCTTGTCGCTATCGGAAGCATTTCCAGCTGCTCGAATGGTTTTTGAAGAAGTGGATGATGCACTTGAGCAAAAGCTGTCTACTTTGATGTTTGATGGGCCAGAAGACAAACTTACTCTAACTGAGAACGCGCAGCCGGCATTGATGGCAACGAGCATTGCTGTTGTTCGTGTATTAAAGGATGAGTGTGGTATTTCCTTAACTGAATCTGCGAAGTTTGTAGCTGGTCATTCTCTTGGTGAATACTCAGCTCTCGCAGCCGTAGATGCATTAACCCTTGCTGACGCTGCTATCTTGCTTAAGCAGCGTGGAATAGCCATGCAAGAGGCTGTACCAGTCGGTGAGGGTGCAATGGCAGCTTTGTTGGGTCTCGATCTTGATGCTGCGCAGCAGGTTGCTGATGAAGCGTCAAAGGGTGGGGTTTGCAGCTGCGCAAATGATAATGCTCCGGGCCAGGTTGTTGTCAGTGGAAGCAAACAAGCTGTGGAGAGAGCTGGAGAGATTGCACTGCAAAAAGGAGCTCGGAGGGCAGTTATGCTGCCAGTAAGTGCTCCCTTTCACTGCTCACTAATGCAGCCAGCTGCTGATGTGATGGCAGAAGCATTAGCTCGAATAAACATTCGGAAACCAAAAGTACCTGTAATCTCAAATGTCACCGCTGCTGAGGTGACTAATCCCGATGACATAAAAGCTCATTTAGTTGAGCAAGTGACCGCAATGGTTCGTTGGCGTGAAAGCGTCCTATTTATGCGGGAAAAAAAAGTGGATACGTTGATTGAGATGGGTTCTGGAAAGGTTTTATCGGGCCTTGCTCGGCGAATTTCGAGTGACTTATCGGCCAGAGCAATACAAAACCCAAATGATTTCGATAGTTTCGTAAAGGACAATTAAGAATGCCCCATTTTTTTGACCTTTCTGGCAAAAGAGTTTTGATCACCGGCGCATCGGGCGGTATTGGCGGCGCGATTGCGCGAGGTCTTCACAGAGCAGGTGCTCAGGTTGTGCTATCGGGCACAAAAGCCGATTTGTTGAACGTGTTGGCAGGTGAGCTAGGGGACGGTGCGCATGTGCTGACGGCAGCGCTGGGCGTGGAGGGTGCAGAGGAGAAACTTATCAAGGAAAGTATTGATGCACTTGGCTCTTTGGATATTCTTGTTAACAACGCGGGTATAACCCGAGATATGCTAAGCATGAGGCTCTCCGATAAGGATTGGGAAGAAGTTTTAGACATTAATCTTTCCTCCGTTTTTCGGTTATGTCGCGCTACTTTGCCGGCGTTAATAAAGAATAGGTGGGGAAGGATTATAAATATCACATCAATTGTCGGTATTACTGGGAACGCTGGCCAAGCAAACTACGCTGCCTCAAAGGCAGGTATGATCGGCATGACCAAGTCGATTGCTCAGGAGGTAGCACCGCGCGGGATAACAGCAAATTGCATTGCTCCAGGTTTTATAGACACTGCCATGACTCAAGGTCTCAGCGAGAGAATCAAAGAAAGGCTCCTAGGTTCTATTCCAGCAAAGCGCCTCGGAGAACCCGATGATATAGCCGGTGCAGCTGTCTACCTCGCGAGTGATGCGTCCGCTTATCTTACAGGGCAGACACTGCATATAAATGGTGGGATGGCTATGGTGTGAAATAGCAATGATCATTGTTATAATTTCAAGGTGTTGGCAATTAAAAGGGAATCGTGATAGGACACGCCGGTTATAATTAAGGGCATCAATTTCAGAAGCAATCTCACCGTTGATGCGACGTTAGTAAATAGTTTCGTTTTGCAACTTTTGAGAAGGAATTTTCGATTATGAGTGACGTTGCCGACCGCGTAAAGCAAATCGTTGTGGAGCATTTGGGCGTGGATGAAGCCAAGGTAACTGTTAATGCGAGCTTTATTGATGATCTTGGCGCTGACAGTCTAGATACAGTTGAGCTTGTGATGGCTTTTGAGGAGGAATTCGGTTGTGAAATACCTGACAATGCAGCCGAAAAAATTCTTACAGTAGAAGACGCCATTGGGTTTATTGAAGAGCAGTCTTCGTAAGTGTTATTATGTCGGTTTGGGCATCTCTGAATTAGGTGCGTAGGTTAAAGACATGAGACGGGTTGTAGTTACCGGGCTTGGATTAGTGTGCCCGCTGGGGCTTGGTGTAGATTTTGTGTGGCGTAAATTGGTGGCCGGGAAATCTGGTATAACCCGTATTGAAAATTTCGACACGTCGGACTTAAACTGCAAGATTGCCGGTCAGGCACCTTTTGGTCCCTCTGAAACTGGTGGGTTTAATCCGGATGAGTGGGTTCAGCCCAAAGATCAAAAGAAAATGGATCGCTTCATTGTTTGCGCGGTAGCAGCTGCTGCTGAGGCAGTTTCGGACTCGGGATGGCAGCCGACAGAACAAACGAAGCTGGATCGTACCGGAGTTTTGATTGGTTCCGGCATTGGTGGTTTGCCGGGAATTGCTGAAACAGCTGTAAAATTGCATGAACGCGGGCCTCGCCGAGTTAGTCCTTTCTTTATAGCGTCGGATTTAATCAATTTGGCATCAGGTCAGGTATCAATAAGGTTCGGTTTTCGTGGGCCGAATCATTCTGTAGTTACGGCTTGTGCTTCTGGAGCGCACGCCATAGGCGATGCCGCTCGCATGATTATGTGGGACGATGCTGATGTAATGCTTGCGGGTGGCGCAGAATCGACAGTATGTCGCATTGGTATTGCAGGTTTCGCCGCTTCACGTGCCCTTTCAACCAAATTTAATGACACTCCAGAGTTTGCATCCCGACCGTGGGATGTAGACCGTGATGGGTTCGTTATGGGAGAGGGAGCAGGAGTGCTGGTATTAGAAGAATTGGAACACGCTAAATCACGAGGTGCACAAATTTACGCAGAAATAAGTGGTTACGGGATGTCTGGTGATGCTCATCATATTACGGCGCCGGCACCTGATGGTAATGGTGCTTTTCGCGCTATGAAGGCCGCGCTGGAGCGTTCGAAACTTAATCCTGAGGACGTGGATTATATAAATGCTCACGGAACATCGACGCCACTTGGTGACGAGATAGAGGTAGAGGCTGTAAAAAAACTTTTTGGTGCTGCTGCCTATGATCTTTCGATGTCGTCCACCAAGTCTGCGATAGGCCATTTATTGGGAGCAGCAGGTGCTGCAGAGGCTGTATTTTGTATCAAAGCTCTGAGTGATGGCATTTGTCCTCCAACACTAAACTTAGATTCCCCATCGGATGGTTGCGATATTGACTTGGTTCCACATCAGGCAAAGGAGCGGAAAATAAAAAATGTTATGTCAAACTCCTTTGGTTTCGGGGGAACTAACGCATCTTTAATCATATCAAATAAGCTGTGAAAAAAACTGATGGGGATCCTGGAGCGCAAGCTTTTTGTAAGCCAAAGGGATACTTGTTTCTTGGCATCATGGTGGTTTTTGCACTCGCGTTTGTTTATGAGGGGATAACCGGGGAGGGCCCTCTGTTAGAAAGTAAAGCGGTAATTGTGCCGAAAGGTGCTGATTTAAAAAGCATTGGTCGTAGGTTAAGAGAAGAGGGTGTTATTGAGTCGGAGTTGCTTTTTTCTTTAGGCGCCCGGTTGAAGAAAGTACACAGAGAATTGCGTGCAGGTGAATATCTATTCCCACAAGGAATTAGCATCCGCGATGTGTTAATTGTATTGCGTGAAGGGCAGCAGATAAACCGCCGATTGACCATAGCCGAAGGATTGAATGTCCGACAGGTATTAGAAGTTCTTGATAAAACGAAGGGCTTAGAAGGCCGAATATTTCCTTCACCAGAAGAGGGGACGCTACTCCCTGATACCTATTATTTTGTTTTTGGGGCAACTCGTCAGAGTATGGTTGATCAAATGAGATCACAAATGGACAGCTTGCTTGTAAGATTGTGGACAAATCGTGCGGCAGGTCTTCCAATAAAAACAAAAAAAGCTGCAATCACTTTGGCCTCCATTGTTGAGAAAGAAACTGGCCTAGCGGCAGAACGGGGGCGCATTGCTGGAGTATTCATTAATCGACTGAAGTTGGGGATGCGGTTGGAATCTGACCCTACTGTAAGGTATGCGATCACAGGAGGAAAACGCAAACTGGCAAGAGGTTTGAAGAAAAGTGAGCTGCGCCGTGAACATCCCTATAACACATACCGGGTTCACGGCTTGCCGCCAGGCCCAATTTGTAACCCAGGCAAAGAATCTATTGCTGCAGTGCTCAACCCAGAAAAGACATCGGCATTATTTTTTGTCGCTGATGGAACGGGAGGGCACGTTTTTTCAGATACGCTTAGGGAACACCTTAAAGCGGTGCGCAACTGGCGAAAAATTGAACGATCACTCAGGCGGCTTGGGCAACAAGTCGAATAATAATAATTTGAAATTCGGCTCATATCGCAAGTGGCAAATATTCGATTTTTCCGACATGTTATTCGACGAGTGACCTTCCTAAGTCAGCACAGGCCTTTGAGTTGTCCTTTTCCACAGCCTTTACCGCGTCAACGATGCGGTCATTCACTGGTGTAGGTATCCCGAGTTCCTTGCCCTTGACGCAAACAAGGCCATTCATAAAATCTATTTCGGTACGCCTGCCCTTTTGCATATCTTGGCCCATGGATGGCCGCCCATCCGGATTTCCTTTTTTGCCCATTGCGATGTAATCTTCTTCTATTTCATCGTAGGCTACCGTATCGCCATTTACGGCCTTTATCCATTGCTCACAGTTTATGCCATGTAATTTCTCTAAATTGAAACCAGCCGCTTTTCCGACGGTTATGGCCTCTGCTGCTAGATAAGTTTTTAATTTCCTGAGGCCTTCGTCCTGCGAAATAGCCGTAGAGGACATGTTAGTCACAGCTGAAACTGGATTAGAACTGGAGTTCATTACTAACTTTGTCCAGCGTTCACCCCAAAGGTTGGTAGTCACCATGTGGCTATCGCAATAACCGCAAAGACGCGCAACCTCTTCTGCTCGAGGGGTAACGCGGCCATGGGGTTCTCCCACTCGAAAAACCGTGTGGCTTTTGCCCATTATTGGACCATTTCTATGAACATGGCCCGGGCCGGGCATTGCGACAGAAATCTTAGCCGCAATGGTTCCCATAACTTTTCCCCAACCCACAATGGCTGCGATGAATTCCTCATTCATGCAGTTCTGGAGTGATACTATGAAGCCATCAGGGGAGAGGTAAGGTTTGATCAGTTGCGTTGCCCACTGAGTATCGTAGGATTTCATGCTTACAAATGCAATATCGATAGTGTCTTCCTTGGCAAGTTGTTGGACATCGGTCAAATGCAGCGCTCGGCCTTTGACGGTCATCTCTTCTTCAGGGGTATTTCCGGTCAAGTGCAGGCCCTTGGAGTTAATCGCCTCGACATGCTCAGGCCACCCGTCTATGAAAATGACATCCTCGTCATTTGCTAGCATATGGCCACCGACTTTAGAGCCAACAGCCCCTGCGCCGACAATAGCAATTTTCTTTCCCATTAGTTCCCTCCGATTTATTCCGACTTGTTCAGCTTTTTGGTTATTATAATATAGAAACATAAATTTTGGAAAAGTTAGTGTTCATATGGGGATAAAACAATGTCAGAATTGACACGGGAGCTTGATGGAATGGTCGCCCTTGTAACTGGCAGTGCGCGAAACATAGGTCGTGCTATCGTAGAGGAGTTGGCACGGGCTGGTGCAGCAGTAACTGTGAATTCGAAACAAGCGCGGGACCTTTGTGAAGAGGTGTCTACTGGCATTAAGGCGGATGGGGGTAAAGCAATCGTCGCGATGGGTGATGTTCGTGATCCATCACAGGTAAATGGGATATTAACGTCGACTTTTAAATCTTTCGGCGGTGTAGACATCATAGTCCATAATGCTGCTGTTAGAACCAATCAATCCATAGAAGAACTCGAATTTGAAACTTTTAGGCACATAATTGACCTCTCGATACACGGATGCTTCCATTTGGCGAAGGCAGCAATACCCTCGATGAAACATAGGGGGGGAGGGTGTTTCATTGGCGTTGGAGGTATGAGTTCGTTGCAAGGAGTAAAGGGACGGAGCCATGTTATGGCGGCTAAAATGGGCCTTAATGCTTTTATTCGCGGCCTAGCGATTGATCTGGCTCCCTATAACATTCGAGCGAACCAAGTCGTAGTCGGGCATTATGATACTATTCGCGAGGGTAACCCTTCTTCATCATCGAAGCGCCAGCTAGTTGATTGTGATATTCCGCTCGGTCGTAGAGGAGTGCCTCAAGATATGGCAAATCTGATAAGATTTGTCGTTGGGCCAAAAGCGAGCTACATCACCGGCCAGACCATTCACTCAAATGGCGGCGCATACATGAACCTTTAGGGTCAAAAACAATGAAAGGGAAAATAGCGATAATTGGTGCGGGCATCACAGGCTTGACACTTGCCCAATTTCTCCAGAACACATTTGAGGTCAGCATATATGAAAAATCTTGGAGGCCAGGCGGGCGCATGTCAACAAGGCATTCTGATGAATTTCAATTCGACCATGGGACCCAGTATTTCACTATTCGTAGTACTGAATTCCGAAATTTTTTAAATAAAGCCATTTTGGATGGGATTGTAATGCCTTGGGAGGCGCGCTTCATGGCTTTCAATGGTTGTACTGCCCTTGAGTACGAAGAACGTCAAGAAATTGTTTATGTTGGTGCGCCATCTATGAATTCCCTCTGCCAGTATCTTGCTCGAGACCTTGATATTAAGTGTGATACTAGTGTTCAAAATTGCCGATACGACGCAGAAGGATGGTTTTTAAGTATCGAGAAGGGTATTGAAGAAGGTCCATTCGATATACTTATTTCGACTATTCCTGGCCCTCAAAATGGTGATCTTTTCGCCAAAGATATTACGCTTTGGGATTCCTTAGCGGGTGTTCAAATGCGTGGCTGCAGTACCCTTATGCTTGGTTTCAATGATTCCGTCGATATTGCTTGGGAGGGCGCAATAGTCAGCAATTCACCTATTGGCTGGATTGGGCTAGATAGCTCCAAGCCCAGGCGTTCCAATAATACTTCATTGGTAGTCCAATCAACAGGCGACTGGGGGGACAAACTACTAAATGCAGGGACGTCCCAAATTGAAGATTTAATGTTAGAGGAATTAAAAAAAATATCTGGAATTGATGGATGGCTAGCCTCTCACCGTTCACTCCACAGGTGGCGTTACGCCGGCACCTCAAAAGCGGCGGGCCAAAAATATTTTTTGGATCCTGTAGGCAAACTAGCTATTTGTGGGGATTGGTGCATCAAGGGCAGGGTGGAGGGCGCCTTTAAGAGTGCGGAAGCATTGGCGAAAGTGCTTTTGCAATAATTATAGAGATTATAAGATGCGGGCTGGTCGTTCGTGATACATAGTTCTCTAAACTCAACCCCACTGTTAGACGAATAAAGCGCAAATAAAATTGAAGCTTAGAGGAGAAGACGGTTAGAGGAGCGGTGAGTTTTTGATTGCTGAGACGTTAACAAAAAAAGTGGGCTAATAAACAACAGTTTTTGCTACTGTGTTCAATCTCTAAACTTTGTGTCTAAATGTAATGGGATTATTTATTATTGGGTGATGAAATCCCGGAGGGAATATGTTGCAGGGCGTCAGCACTACGAAAATAGATCGGAATAAAGAGCTTAAGGGTAAAGTTGCGATAATTACTGGTAGTGCACGTAATATTGGTAAACGGATAGCAATTGAGTTGGCGGATGCGGGCGCAGCGGTAGTCATTAATGCTGTGTCAGCGCAAGACGTCTGTGAGGACGTTGCGAATGAAATTAAAAATGGTGGTGGACAAGCAATCCCCATATTAGCTGATATCACTAAGAAAAGTGATGTTGAGAAAATAGTTGCTGAAACAGTCAGTGCTTTTGGTGCAATAGACATTTTAGTGAATAATGCTGCTATTCGAACAAAAAAACATTTCACTGAACTCACATTTGAGGACTGGGAAAAACTAAGGGAAGTTGCGCTTGATGGCAGCTTTCGGATGTCAATGGCCACTGTACCTCATATCATCAAGAGGGGAGGCGGTTCGATTGTCGGTATTCATGGTATGAGTTCCTATTCTGCCGGGCCGATGGGCGCTCATAAGTCTGCTGTCAAGTGTGGAATGGCGGGTATGGTGCGAGGGATGGCTCGTGATCTCGGTGGTCATAACATAACGTGTAATATTGCAGTGGTTGGGCGTTTCGATACAGAGCGTGTCGGCAGCTCTGGCGAGATGGAGCCAGCTCACACTGATTTGGGTATACCCCTTCAACGAAGAGGTACCCCACAAGACATGGCGGAATTAGTTCGCTTTTTAGTGGGCCCATTTTCGCGTTATATTTCTGGTCAGACTATTCATCTTAATGGGGCAGCTTTGATGCCTCACTAACAAAAAGAAGGAAATTCGAGATGTGTGCTATGCGTATTGCTCATATTGCTGTGCGTGTCGATGATATTGAAGAGGCGCGTGATTTTTACGAGGGAGTTCTTGGAATGAAGGAGGTGCGAAGTGAGCATCATCGTGAACATTGGTCGTGTCATTTGACCGATGGTCATATTGACCTTTCAATACTTCAATACGATAAGGGCAGCAAGACGAAAGAAGCGTTAGCTGCGGGTGACAAGCCATGCATTCACCATATAGGATTTGAGGTAGACGACTTGGAAGCCGGAATTGAAGATTTGAGAGCGCGTGGGTACGAAATCATCACTGCTCCCGGTGTGATCCCGGTCAAGTTTCGGGCGCCTGGCGGAACAGTTGCTGAAATTGCGCCAACAGGAAGATTTTTGCAGGATGCCTCTCAATAAAAAGTTGCGAGCGGAGTGGCTGTATTTTGCCTCTTAAATCGGATGCCGAAAATTTTTTCTGCTAATCATATACACATAATATTCTTACGCTCATTCAAAAATTCTATGAACAAGTGTAGTTTTAATTGAAAACCAATTTATGCAAATTCTTGATATTGCCATACTCACAATAGCGGCATTCTTTACGTCTGCCATCACTGCTGTTGCAGGGTCAGGTGGGGGGGCAGCACTAATGGCAATTATGTTGCAGGTCATGCCGCCAGCAGCTGCAATCCCGGTTCACGGGGCCGTACATTTAGTGTCAAATGTAACACGCTGTTGGCTTTTATGGCGCCACATGTCGTGGCCGATAATTATTCGATTTGCTCTGCCGCTACCTTTTGGTGCCGCCCTAGGAATATGGTTATTCCAAGGGCTCTCAACCGAAATTGTTCAACTTCTAATCGGTGGTTTTGTTCTTCTGTCGCTAGTGAGTGGAAGCAGGGGTTGGCGTGGGGATAATGAACTTCCGCTATGGAGTTTCTTGCCGGTGGGGTTTGCGGCTGGCATCTTGAATATGATTGTTGGTGCAATCGCCCCTATTCTTGGGGTATTTGTAATTAGAAGGGATTTAAAAAAAGAAAATGTAGTGGCAACGCTTGGATTTTTTGGGGTTGTTTCAAATATTGCAAAAATAGCAGGTTTCACATTTATAGGATTTAGCTATCAATCGTACGGAATAGCTGTACTTTGTATGATCCCTGCAGTAATCGTAGGTACCCGCGTTGGTCGCTTAGCTCTCGACAAAATTAATGAACGGATATTTTTAATAATATTCAGGATTATTCTCTTGGCCTTGGGCTTAAAGCTAATCTTGGTGGATGGTTTGGCATTAATTTGAAAAATTGAAAGATGAGGCGTTTCCCAGTTAAGCTATTTGGAAAAAAGAATGCACATCAGAAAGCTCATGATAAAGCGAATATTTTTGCGCCAACTCAGAATGTTAAAAGCATTGTCTTAGATGAATTCGGCTGTAAACTGATGTTTTCTCCAGCTATAATGCCTAAGTTTAGAACGTTTTGTTTAACATTTTGACTTATTTGCACTTGGTTGGAGGGATTAAATTATGGTTGCGGCGGAAGTAAGGATCCTAGCAGGGTCAGGCGTTTGTGGCGCAGGATTTAGAGCTGAGTCCCTCGAGGAGGGTATTGGAAAGAAGCCACATTTTATCGGTTGTGATGGCGGGTCGACAGACCCAGGGCCATACCCGCTTGGTTCAGGCGAAACTGCGTTCGGGAGATCATCTATCAAGCGAGATATGCGACTGATGCTGTTGGCCGCACAAAAAGAAAAAATACCATTACTCCTCGGTACCGCAGGAACCTCTGGTGGTCACCCTCATGTCGCTGCGGCAAAGGAGATATTGCTGGAAATAGCGGAAGAGGAGGGCCTTAAATTTTCGCTTGCCGTTATCCATGCAGAACAAGACAAGAACTTCCTAAAAAAGTGTTTCAAGCAGGGTCGCATTAAGCCACTTGACCCAGCTCCAATGTTTGATGAAGAAACGATAGACAAAGCCGAACGTATAGTTGGCATGATGGGCGAGGAGCCATTTTTAAAAGCGCTCGATAATGGGGCAGAGGTTGTTTTGACAGGTCGTTCTAGCGACTGTGCTATTTATGCCGGCATCCCTGTGCGAGAGGGCATTCCTGCGGGTATTGCTTGGCATGCTGCAAAGATTCTTGAATGTGGTGCAGCATCAGTAGAACAGCGCAAAACTGCCGACAGCCTCTTTGCCACCTGTCGGGGCGACCACTTTGACGTTGAACCCTTGGACCAAGACCTCCGTTGCACTCCACAAAGCGTCGCCTCTCATAGTCTATATGAAAATGCTGATCCATTTCGCCTCGTAGAATCAAGTGGGACAATGGATTTGTCGACATCCGTTTATGAGGCACTTAACGATAGGTGTGTGAGGGTGTCTAAGTCTAGATTTGAGCCAGCAACAAAATACACAGTAAAATTGGAAGGAGCGGAAAAAGTTGGATATCAGACTATTGTTATAGGAGGGGTACGAGATCCATATATATTGCGTCAACTTGATAGCTGGTTAGAAACAGGCGAAGCCAATATCCACATGCGGATCGCTGACATTTATGGGGATACTATTACTCGTAATGATTACGCATTAAATATTCGAATATACGGTAAAAATGGCGTGATGGGGCCTTTAGAGCCTCAAAAAGAACTGACTTCCCATGAAGTTTGTTTGATTCTAGAGGCAACTGCATCAACTCAAGAGATTGCAACATCAATTGCCACGATAGCCCGCCATAAAATTTTGCATGAACCCATCCCTGAATGGAGTGGTCTAATAACTGGCCTAGCTTGCACCTACAGCCCGGCTCATATAGAGCGCGGAGCAGTATACAGGTTTAATGTTAATCATGTATTGGAACCCATGGATCCTTACGAGATGTTTCCGATTGAGTATATGAATGTAAATTAGGAGATGTCGCATGAAGACAATCGGGGAATTAGCGAAGTTAGTACGATCAAAGAACGCTGGGCCATTTGTAATGACAATCGATATTATGTTCGCGGACTCTGAGACTTACGAATTAGTTAAAAAGACTGGAGTGCTAAACAGGAGAATGGTTTCTGAGATTTATCAAATGTCAGAAAACCAAGTGCAGTTTTTTGAGGTAGATAATTGCTACGCATTCAAAATCTCAATTCCAAGGCCATATTTTCAAGGAGATATCCGTGACTCAGATAGTCATGCTGGGCAGCAATATGCTCCTTTTGTTAACCTATTAGTGCCGGGCACTTGAGCTTCAGCCATGCGATTTAGCAAAGATACTATTAAGGTAATCAATTGCGACTTAAGCGAATATTTTCAAATATAATTACACGTTCAAACCTTCGGGCATGCAGTCCTTCATAAATTAATTAATCGGAACACTTAAATTTACTCCTATCATCTCTGTACCGGGATTTATATCTGGATTAAGTAGCTTTCCGTGTGACATGTGGTGGAAACTTCCGGTGATTCTCATAGCGTTATCAAATCTATATCCAACTTCAAAGCCTGATCTTAAAACACCAGCTGAGCCAAGGTTTTTGGCTTTGTCACCTCCAATATAAAATGCAGGGCCAATATTAAAGTTGATAACGAAATGGCGAGTTATATGGAAATCATGAGATGCCGCTAGCCAGCCATAAAAGCTACCATCTGTATTTCCCGTTATACCCACAAGGGGTTTGATACGCGCCCAAGTCCAACCGGGTTGAAATTCTAAACTAAAATCGTAAGCTTTATTTTCATCATCGACGGCATCAAATTGGCTAGCGCTTAGTTTAGTATAGGCCTGTTCTGAGTCGGGCTGAGGTAGATCGAACAAAAATCCTGGCAGAACAGTGGTAAGTGCTGCACCGGCAATGTAGTAAACTGCAGGGTCTTGAGCACGGGATTCTGATGTCCCTGTTGAATTCAGTAAAAGTACTAACGCAAAAGAAAAACTTATTTTCTTAATGAGGTGCCATTTTTCCATATCTAGTTTCCACTTTTGGGGGCTGGACCTACATTACCAGCTCCAGTTTTACCGTATCATTGTGTGGCTTATATCCGCGTCAATGTTGTTATCTCTTTTCTTCTTAGTCTCGTAATTTTCATGTTTTTTTTCTCCCGCATTTTCGTCAGTAAAATCAGAATCTGACACACGGTCTGTCATTACAGACCTCAATTTTGTAGGTATGCGGTTCAGCGCCCAGGTCGAGATTTGCGCGTATTTGTAAGCGCCCTCAAACATAAACCGATAGAGGGTAAGGCATGTTATGAGTGAAATAAGGGCAGAAAATGTCACGTCGCTGGCAAAATGCCCGCCTTCAGCGACCCTCAGAAAAGCAAAAAAAACTCCATATCCAAGCGCTAGCTTTATCCACAATGTCCGCCTTCGTGTAATCATGGCGAAAGCCAAAAAACAAAATGCGAACGCTGCTTCTCCGGATGGGAATGAACAATTCCCGGTACATTGATTCGCTCGCATCATTGGCGGAGTGTATTCCATTTTACCCCCGAACTCTGCAATGTGCGCTGGCCGTGCGCGACCCCAATTTTCTTTTAAAACAACACTCACTATTAAACCAGGAGCCAACGCGAAACAAAAGAACACATAAAGTAATCTTTTGCGGTGTTGCCAAAGACGAGAGTGACGAAATAAGAATGCAGAGACAATGAGAACAAAAAGTCCAATCATCGTAGCCCGCGTTACTGCAAATCCTGTTTGTCGTAGGTAACCAATTATAGCAAGTCGTTCTTCAGAGTGAGTAAGCGCAAAGATAGTGGGTTCTAGAAAAAATACCTTTGAAATCCATAGATCAATTTCTGGGAAGGAAACAAATAGGAAAGCCAACCCAAAGCCTGCGGCTAGAACGGAAGCGAGCGCTCGCTGAACGCAGGTTTGTGAAAGACTATTATTGTCGGTTGAGGATACTGCCGACACATTGGGCTCCGACGCTTTGTATTTGATTTATGACACTGAATTATGTTCTTAACACGCAAAAACACAATGTTTCAATTGTTACTTGTATAAAGTAACATACAAAGACTTATTTGCAAATACATATTGAACTATTTGTAGTAATCAATAGAGTATATCATACAATATATGGTAAAATTAGAAATTTTTATTTTTGTATTTCGTATATTACTTAATTTTTTCCGATAGCGTGCAATTTTATTATTTGTTTATTTCTTTTTATGTTTCAGCTATTGCGCTTCTTATAGGCGAAATAATAGGTGATATAGATGTTTGATTATCAAGGTTCCATACCGAGGTGATAACAGTTTCCGCATTCTCTTTACCGACCAAAGGCACAGCTAGAGCTCGAAATTTCGAGGACAATTTTTCCCATTGATCTGGTAGGTCGCGGTTTGGTTTCGCAAGGTCATCGGATTCTCGGATTACAGTCCCGTCATCTTGATGAACAATTACCTCTGACTGGTTAGGAGTAAAAGAATCCTCTGCTATTAACGTGACTTTATCGCGAAGCTCTATCAAATGTTCCTCATTAGCTGTTATCGGACTGTAGACGTCAAGTCTTCCCGTGTCCAAACCAGCTAACGCCATGGCGGTAGTCATATATAGGCTGAACTTGATCTCCAGCCCTGTTTCTGGCTTTGGCTGATCACACATGCCTTTTAGACGGGCGGCATGACGAACTTCTATCTTTGTAACCTTTTCGCTGTCGAACACTGGGTTCTTAGAAATTCGTTTTGCACACTCGATGGGTGAGTGTACACCATAACAAGCGGCATGATATTTGAAGAGTAAATCTGTAACGTGAAACTTTTCACCAATTCCTTCTAGCGCTATGCCTAAATCGCATTCCCCTTCAAAGTTTTCACCGAACCCATCGATACGCTCGACAATATTTTGGCGTGAGGTGAAACCGCGCTTTGCCCACTCAGCAGACAGTAGCCCATTCATGGCTGCTTTACCTGCATGGAGTGGCTTGCACATAGTTCCAAAATTAGCTTTGAGGCCGGCGGCCTGTGTGCCTGAAATACCAAGCGCATTTGCGGTGGATTCTGCGTCTAATTTTAGCAGCTTTGCAGCACCAGCAGCTGAGCCAAAGTGTCCCGTTGTGCCAGTTGCATGCCACCCTTTCAGGTAATGTGGGTCACCCATGTAACCCCCAATACGGGCTTCAACCTCAATGCCTGTAATTAAGGCAAGCATTAAATCTGCACCTGAACAACCGTCGCGTTCAGCGATCGCAAGCACGGCCGGTGCTACAGGAGCAGTGGGGTGGCCGCGAAAAATACGCACAACATCATCGTAATCAAGAGCGTGCCCGGCAGCACCGTTAATTAGAGCAGCTTGACTCGCGGAGGCATGCTGTCCCCTGCCGATCAGGCTTGCTTGGCTTCCAAGTCCCTCCATTTTTGCTGTTTCATGCAGAATGTCCACCAAATCGTCCTGGGCGCCAGCAAGGGTAACTCCTAGCCAGTCTAGCAGACAGTGTTTCGCATTTATTTGAGCAAGGTCCGGCACCTGTTCAAGCGTAAGCTCACTGCTCCAGTGCGCTAATTTTTCCGTAAGTCCGTATTGTTGATAAGAAGTTGCAGCTGCAGTTTCCATGACATTCTTTCTTTACCTATCGAGTATGGCAAGATATTAACACTGAAATAAAATTTGCGATAGAAATATGGTTGGTTAAGCTGAATATGTATGGTTTTTTGACGAATAATAAAAAAGGATCAGACCTTGAATGTCTTAATAGTTTTCTGTAATTCCTGAGGATATGACAAAGAGGCTTTCCGTGTGAGAGACTACCTAATTGAAAAATTTAGTGCCACCGTTTCATTACAAGAAGGTACCGGTGGGATTTTCGATATATTCGTTGATCAGGAATTACGCTTTAGCATTTTTAAGACTGGCCAATTTCCGACTGAGGAACATTTGAATGAGCTAGGTGTATAGCTTTTCAATCTTATTCTTTTGGTATTGCATTCACTATAGGGTCGCCCGTATTGGTTTGCAGGAGTTCCAAGAACCAACTTAGAAAATGGCTAGGCATAGGAAATGCGATCATTGGTTTATTACCTTGTAAGCTTCGGTAGATTATTGAGGCTGCCAGCTCAGCATTCATGACAAAAACCTAGGGAACTGATTTCTCTCCGTCATTCTAGGATCAACAAACCCAGGACACATTACCGATACAATTTATTTTATGTTTCTTAAGGGCACCGAGCAAAGCTTCGCCGTAAGTTTTTGCAGCCGCTTTAGACGCACTGTAACCTGGTGCTCTTTCCACGCCACGAAACCCGGCAATGGAACCTATAATGGCAGTCTGACCTATCCGGCGTTGCTGCATACGATCGCTTGCAAGTTAAATTGTATTTAGCATGCCCTCAAAATTAATAGAAAATATTTCTCGTGCTTGCTTATGGGTTTCGCTGCCAGAGCCGGAACCGGCAGAAATTCCGGCTTTAGCGATAACCAAGTCAAATGGTGCAGCATCATCTATAGTTTCGATCCACCGTCTCATTCCTTTCTGGTCCATTACATCGACAGCTCTACAACTAACAGATGCATTTTTGTGTTTGCACGCAATCTTTGCCATCTTGAGCCTCTTCGCATCACATCCATTTATGGCTAAATTTCACGTTTTATCGGCATAAACCATGTTATCGGCATAAACCATGGCGAGTGCCTGACCAATTCTACTCGAGGCACCTGTAATTAGCACTGATGAGGGATGTTTAGTCATGTTTACAGATTAGCACAGTTTGAACTTTGACGTTGGTCGTTTAGTTTAAGACAACGTAACCATAGTAATTATTTCGGAAAGGGAATAACTTGACCGTTTCATCTATGACCGGATTTGGCCGCGCAGAATGTGAATACAATGATTGGACCTGGGGCTGGGAAGTAAAAAGCGTAAATAACAAATCACTTGATATCCGTGTCCGATTGCCAGGTGGATACGACCGCCTTGAGTCGACGGTGCGGCAGGAAGCTCAAAATCGATTTAAACGTGGAGCATTAAATGTGGCACTTACCATTGGACCGTCACAGGCAGCTGAGCATCAAAATAGGTTCCACATAAATCACACACTTTTGCGTGAGTTAGTGGAAACAGTACAGAAAATGAACCCTTGTAAAGAGGTGAATATCGAGGCCTTACTTGGTGTGCGCGGGGTTGTTGAAAAATGGGAAGAGCCTGAAAATGAGAAAGAAAAAGGGCTTCGTATTGCTAAAATTATGGAATCACTTGTAGAGGCATTTGACTCCTTAAAAGATAGCCGAGTAGCAGAAGGTGAAAAATTAGCAAAGGTATTGCAGCGGCAGCTGCAAGGTATTTCAGATTGTATTGACGCCACTGAAGTTATCTTGGCTCGAAGGGAGCAAGATAAAAACGAGCGGTTGCAAGTCCAGCTCGGCGCTATTTTAAAAGCGCAACCTCCGCTTCCCGAAGAACGTTTATTACAAGAACTTGCACTAATTGCAATTAAGTCTGACATTACTGAAGAGTTGGACCGTCTTCGATCGCATGTGACTGCGTCAAAACAACTACTAAAGGATTGTGATCCTAAAGGACGGCGCTTGGATTTTTTGTGTCAAGAATTTAATCGTGAAGCTAATACAATTTGCTCAAAGGCACACGATACAGAGTTAACAACGCATGGGCTTGAAATGAAGGCTTTGATAGAGCAACTTCGCGAACAAGTTCAAAATGTGGAGTAAAAGAGTTGACTGATGATTTGGGGCTCCAGCGACGCGGCTTGATGCTTATTTTATCCTCACCGTCTGGGGCTGGAAAAACAACTATCGCTCGCGAGATTCTAAGTCGCGATCAATCGATAGGGATGTCTGTCTCAGCAACAACGCGTCGGAAACGTCCCGGCGAGGTTAGCGGAGTAGATTATCACTTCGTCAAAAAAACTGAGTTTAATATAATGCGTAACAAAGGAGAATTTCTTGAGAGTGCGAAGGTTTTTGATCACTACTATGGCACTCCATCACAACCAGTCATGAATGCTCTGGAAAATGGCACTGACATTCTGTTCGATATTGATTGGCAGGGGACTCAACAGCTTGTTGAGAAAGCACCTGATGACGTGGTGAGCGTATTTATCCTGCCTCCGAGCCATTCCGAGCTTGAGCGCCGCCTTTACAGTCGAGCTCAAGATCCAACGGAAATTGTAGCTAAGAGAATGGCGAAAGCTGCAGCAGAGTTAAGCCATTACGCCGAATATGATTATGTTCTCATTAACAATCACTTAGGTGAAAGCATCGTAAATATTATGGCTATTCTGGCAGCTGAACGATTGAAGCGTCGCCGGATGATTGGCCTTAGTGCTTTTGTAAAGCGGCTTTGCGAAGGTGGCTAAACCCTTCGGCAAGGCGCGTATAGTCTTCAATCGTTAATTCCTCTGCTCGCTTTGTAGGGTCTATTTGGGCTGAGGACAAAAGGGTCGATGTGTTGCAATCCAAGGTTTTTAGAGAACTTCGCAACATTTTACGTCTTTGCCCAAAAGCAGCAGAGGTGACTTTTTCGAGGTCTGAGATCTCTATGGTATCAGATGAGCTTGTGTGAGGTTTGATCGATACTAAGGCGGAGCTTACTTTTGGTGGAGGCGTAAAAGCGCGAGCCGGCACTTTGAAAAGGAAATCAGTTTGTGCTCGCCAATTACAAACCACTGAAAGTCGCCCATATACTTTTGTGCCGGGGCTTGCAACGATACGCCTTGCAACTTCATTTTGAAACATCAAGGTCATGGTTTTAAACGCATTGCCTTTAGAGATCCAATTGGTTAACAGAACAGTCGATATATTGTACGGTAAATTAGCAACTATTCGACGAGGAGGAGGGCCGAGCTCCGTTAGATCGATATGTTGAGCATCTCCTTCTACTACTGTTAGTCTACCAGCTGCAGCATTTATTAAGCCAGTTAATGCATTTATACATCGTGGATCACGCTCAATAGCAACAACACGGCGCGCGCCTGCCTTAAGTAGGGAGCGGGTCAAACTGCCCGGCCCTGGGCCAATTTCGAAAACGGTTCCGTCTGATATATTTCCGGCGCAACGAGCTATTTTATCGGTAAGATTTAAATCGAGAAGAAAATGTTGGCCGAGTGTTTTTCTAGTTTTCAAGTTGTGGGTAGAGATGATTTCCCGTATCGGCGGAAGTGTTTCGAAATGATTTTTAACAGTCATATTACTGGGGTATTTAAGGTTTGTTAAGGCGTCGATTTGCAATATCGGCGGCTACCCTCAAAGCAGAAACAAGACTAGTTTCATCAGCGACTCCTAAGCCCGCTATTTCAAAGGCTGTGCCATGATCAGGTGAGGTCCGCACGAATGGCAAACCCATTGTGATATTAACTCCCCCAACGAAATCAATAGTTTTGAGTGGTATCAGCGCTTGGTCATGATACATGCAAATCACTGCGTCATAACTTTCCCGTGCTTCAGCGTGAAATAATGTATCTGCGGGTGCTGGACCTTTGACATTTACGCCCTGCCTCTTAAGTTCATCGATTGCGGGTTGTATAATTTCATACTCTTCCAAACCCATCCGGCCGTTCTCGCCACCGTGTGGGTTAAGTGCAGCTATAGCAATCCGCGGTACTTCAACCCCGAAGTCCTGTTTGAGAGATGAAACAGTAATGTTAGTTTTCTCAATAATGTCCTCGGTGGTAAGGGTTCGGATAGCATTACTAAGTGACAGATGGGATGTGACAGGTACCGTTCGTAAACCGGGGCAGGCTAACATCATAGCCGACCGTTTTTTTCCCGCGAGTTTTGCAAGATATTCTGTATGTCCAGGATGACTAAATCCATTCTTATAAAGTATATTTTTGTGTATCGGGTTAGTTACGATTGCTGAAGCAGAGCCTTTTGTAACAAAACTAACAGCCTTATCTATGGAATTGACCACACTCGTGGCATTGGCCAGATCTGGCTTTCCACACTTGACCTGTGAAGGTAATTTGAGTGGTAATACTGGGAGGCCTAGTCTGAATGCATTCACTGTTTCCGCAGGGTCCGTGATGGAAATTACTTCAATTGGCCACTGTAGATCTCTTACTATTTTTTTTAATCGCGTAGGATCATCTATTGTAAAGAATGGTGGTAGTGGTCCCCCATCTCTATTAGCCCAAGCCTTCAAGGTTATTTCCCCGCCTATTCCAGCCGGCTCCCCCATAGTCAATGCAATTGGGTCTAAGTCGGTCATTAGCCGCGCAAGTCAATAAATGCCGTGCGCCTCAAGTCGCGCATGTAACGTTGCATGAGTAGATTTAGTTGGCGGTCACCCAAGCGCGCCCTAACTTCTTTTTTTGGCGGTAGGCTAGATTTAGGTTTGTCCCATTTACAAACCATCATCAGCAGCAGCCCTTCAGCAACTCGGACAGTCGGGCTTACTTTATTGGCTGGCAAATCTCTGACTGCTTTCGAAATGACCGAGGGTAACTCTTCAATGTTTATTTTTCCAAGGCTTCCTGACTTTGGTGTGTCAAGTGCACGCACGCTCTCGTGTAGGTGCTTACAAGATGTCGCGGTTTCTCGAATCTGAGCAGCAATATTTTCTTGCGAGTCAATTTCTGCTTTTTTTGCTTCCTCTTTTAAAGGTAAAAGTAGCTGTGAGACCCATGCCATAACCCGTCCATCTTTGACTGTTGTGGGTGTACTGCGCTCGTGTAATTTCAAAATGTAAAAACCCGATAGGGTGCGAAGGGGGCCTGCTAATTCGCCAATTTCCATAGCATCTAGCGCCATCTCGAGCTTCGGATCAAGCTGGCCTTTTGACACGGTTCCCAGATTTCCACCAGTTGCCGCGCTTGAACTTTGAGAAAACTCTCTCGCGATCAAATTGAATTTAGCTCCCTGATCTAATTGACCTAAAAGGCGGCGCGTCACATCTAAAACTTGACCTTCTTGGTCGGGACTATCGACAGGGAGGAAGATTTCGGACACCTTATATTTAGGTAAATGTTGGATTGATCTCAAGCGGCGTAATTCATCCTCTATGTCCTCATTACTAACATTTACTTGCTTTAAAAGACGGCGACGAACAATAGACTGCCATGCTAGTTCACCTCTCACTTTATCACGTAAAACACTATGTCCTATATTCGCTTGATCAAGCAATTGTGGTATTCCCCCACTCGGCAGATTATTGCGTTTCTCAAGTAAAGATATTTGTTGGTCCACACGGCCTGCCGGCACCCGTATGTTTAATCTGGTCGCTTCTTGGAGGCGCAGTTTTTCGTCAATCATTGTCCGAAGAACTTGGGGTGCAAGTCTTCTTCGATTGTCGGGAGAGTCGGGAATAGCACTTGTCATGATCAAGAGACGGACTCTTTGGGATAGATCGTAAAATGAGATCACATCGTCATTCACAATCGCACGTATACGCAACACTTCACTAGCATGTGTACACGTAGAGATGGTAACGGAAGTAACACTAATCAGTGCAGCAAACGCCAGTTTAAAGGTTTGCTGTTTGATAAGCTGGAAAAAGCTTATAACCGGTAGAAAGTTAGTTTGGGAATTCGCCATGGCGTCATCCTGCGTTAGTCGATACCTGTCCCAAGTTTTTAAATATAATCCTAAACAATAAAGAAGTTGACGGGCGTATATCGGCATCTCGGAAAAAGCTGCGTCTACCTATCATATTGAACGTTATACACTCATCTGTGTACCTAAGGCTCGCGGAGTGGCTAAGAGACCCACTATCTTTGGTCAAGTCTCTATGTGTAGCTGCGCGGATTGACCAGAATTGACTGATTTGTGAAATAACCGCAGCTTTTAATTCTTCACGCTTTGATGATGAGCCTGCACCAGTTCCATTATCAACATAAATGTAATCCCCTGAAATTTGGAAGGCTTTTGGACCGACGTTGAATGAGAACTCATTCCGCAAAGGCGTGAGGTCCATGTGGTTGACCCGAAATCTATACAAAAGATCGATGTATTCGTGTGGTTTAATATCAACTCGCCCTACTAGGTCGGATAACCCATGATTAATCCCGCTATTTGCAGCTAGGTCATCATCTTCTGAAATCCTAAAAGTCTGACCAATGAAGATACTATTCTGGCCAAATTGTCTGCCAAATAAACCATATTTAGCACCATATATCAGGCGTTGCCCACTCTCTACCCGATCGAATCCCGGCAGTCTGTCGATGCTTAGGAGATTAGTGTCATCTTCTTCAAAAACACTGCTATCTTCATCGGGAATCTTGTTGGAGTTTCCTCCATTCCGCGTGGCTACGAGCCCAATCATCGGTTCAACCAACTGAGAAGTTGCGTCAGTCGCTAGAACAAGCGGAAACCTCCAATCTGCATATATCCGAGGCATAAGCCGATATTCAACTCCATCCGACGAAGCGGAGTTAACTTTCGGGTTTGAAATCTGATCAGTGTTGTAAAGATCCATTTTCACATCTAGGTTGATCCGAGATACAAATCCGATATTTGATGTGCGCGAGAGTCCATACCCTGGTTGTGCGGAGAGTCGTTGCCCCGTCGGCCCATCACCCCGGCCAAGAAAACGAAAGTTTGCATCGAGAGAGGAGCGCCCACCCCACGAATCAGCCTCACCAACGTGTTTGTAATCAATAACTGGCGCCACAAAAGGTTGTTCGTTTTGCCCCTCTTTGCTTGAGCGTAAGTCCTGGAAAGAATAAAGATTTAGTGAGGCGTAGTTTCGGTGTCTGAATCCCTCGATATACATATGCTGTTTAAGCGAATTTCCTTCGGGTTTGAAAAAATTAAAGCGACGAAGGTATGAACGATCGGTACTCCGCTCAATATCCATTCCTATGCGCCAAGTATCATTAATATCGTAACGTCCAAAAGCTTCAACATGCCCTCGAAATTCATTTTCTTTAGTTTGTGGATTGGATGGATCCCCTTCTTTGCGGTCAGCCTCAGTTGCACTTCCCGCCAGATAAAGCTCGCCCTTATTAAACCTGTGTCGATATTCGCCATTAAAGACCAATCCTTCATTAACTGTATAAATTGGCGAGATCGTCATATCTTTATTGTCGTCAAGTACCAAGAAAAAGGGTGTTTGCACAAAACCATCGAAATTTCCTCCTAAGCCAAAGTTTGGCGTGAGGAAACCACTTCGGCGATAGACAGTGGGGTCTGGATGTGAAAAATAGGGGGAATAAGCCACTGGCATTCCAAAAAGCTCGAGGAAGGCGTTACGGTAGGTTATCTCTTGATCATTTTGGTCATGGACTATTTTCTCCGCTTTTAGTTGCCAAACGAGGGCCCTAGTCGGATCGTCCTTGCAAGGCTCGCAGGGTGAGTAAACTGCTCGACGCATCACAGTCCGATTGCCGTCACGTCTGGTTCCCTCAGCGGCAGCGAACCGACTCTTATCAGCTAATAAAATACGCAGTTCTTTGACAATACCATTTTTAAAATCGTTAGTAAGTTCAACGTATTCCGCAAAAAGGACTTCCCCTGAGGGCTCGAGTAGTGAAACATTTCCAGAAGCGCTTACTGTATCAGACTTTTGATTATAGCTAATAGAATCAGCCGTGAGTAAACGCTCACCTTGGCCAATTTCGACATTACCGCGAGCTAGGATTGAACCGAGCTCTTCATCATAATTTACTTCGTCAGCTGTGATTAGGATCTTGCCAACTTGCTGAGAATTGATCGCGTTAACTCTACTTTGCAGGTTGTAGGTTGTTGGTGGCTGTGCAACTGTTATTGATGATGTAACCATCGATATGGCCGCAAAAAACCACAGTTTGATTGTCCCCTTGTACATTACCCATCCTCCAGATGGAATAACATTGCCAGCCCGATCATGATTGAAACGCACGCGGGGGTCCAAGCAGCAAGGGTTGCGGGAATGGTGGCCGATATGCCGAGTGCATGCACTACGTCAGACATAAAATAAATAACAAAACAAAGCACGATACTTCCGATTATGGCAAAGCTTGCGCCGGTGCGACGATGAACTCTTAGTGTAAAACTGGCGGCAATAAGGACCATGGCACAAAGAAGGAATGGATAGGCGAGAAGTGAATGAAAATGAAGCAAATGCCGATGCCCAGAAAACCCTGCTGCCTCCAAAGTGTTGATGAATTCTGGTAAATCCCATGAAGACATGGTCTCTGGAGAGGCAAAACTCTCTTGGATTTTTGTTAAAGTGAGATTTGTTCGAACTTGGTGCCGCTCACGAAACTCTGCTTGAGCAAGGGGGGCAGAGATCCAAGCATTCTCTAGTTGCCAATAACCTTCTTCAAGCCGTGCTCTTTCAGCATCAATGCGCTCTGCAAACCTGTCTTTTCCTTCAAAACGAAAAATTATTACATCATGCAGGTCCATGGTCGAATTCGTAATTCGTTGAGCATGTATAACTGATTGATAACGCCCATCTGCTTGACGAAGCCAAAGCCCATTTTTTGAAACTGCGAGCATACTGGTGCGCCTTTTTAAGAATTGTGCCTCATATGCTTCATATTTGGATAGCATGGCTGATGCGAATGGATTGAAGCCGCCTATCTCGAATACACCTACCACGAAAGTGATAAAAACGGCTGGAAGCAAGAATTGCCATACTGAAATTCCAGCGGCGCGGGCGACTACTACTTCATTTGTTCGAGCAAGGCGCCAAAATGCTAGAAGCGCTCCAAATAATATAATAAACGGCAACAAAGAATGAATCATAAATGGTAATTTCAACAACCCCATCTTCAAAACGACATCCATAGTTGCATCTACTTTTCCGGATGCTCGACGCATTAACTCTACGGTGTCGAGAACCAAGGCTATACATGCAAACCCAAAAAATACGCTTCCAAACCAAAAAAGAAATTGGCGCGAAAAATATTTCGAAAGTGTTAGTGACAGCCGCAATTGCACGCCCTCGCAACTATGCCAGGGTTGCTGGCGTGGTCATCTGGGAACGAGATAATTTTTGCAGCCGCCTCAAGCATGGATCGGTTAATCAAGTCACCAGACTGGAGGCGACTTAACGTATGCCGATACGCAAAATGACGACTTGCTCGCTGGCTCGCGAGTAAGCGTATGGTACTCATCCTGTTACGTTCTTTTTATTTTTCTTTAACTTTTACTATTCGCGATACTTTTTAACCTTTTTCATGGTGTTTTTGAAAGCTTTTTCTTAACTTTATTTGAAATTATTCTTCAAAACTTTTGTTCTCAACCAATCTTATGGAAGTTATATTTCAAAAAGTCATAAAAATTTTGCAATCACTTCACAGAGTATTTTGATTTCAATGTTTTTCCATGTTTGATTGTGTTATCTGCTTTTGCGGATAATTAACTTTCAAGAATACGGGCTATTGGGATTTTATTTTAATGATCGATTTTTTAATTGATGTCTTCCCATCTCAAAAACAGACCATAGGTCTATTTTCAGTTTTTCTTGCAAGCTTGGTGATGAGTTTTATTGGTCGTTCGATCAGCTCTGAGTTTGTTTGGGGTGGGTCTACGCTATTGATGGGCTGGGGGGTTGGAAGCCTTGTTTACACCGCGGTTGCAACCCTTAGCATGGCAAATCTCTCGTATGTTGTTTGGGCATTATTTGTGTTTTCCCTTGGGGGCATTATTTTTTTAAAACGACGTGGGGCTCGATTAGTGACAGTGAAGCCGTGGCGTATTTTAGTCCTTGGATTTCCATTTTTACTCATCGTTTCGGCAAAATATCCATCTGAGGTGGATGTCTTAAGTCACTGGCTATATAATGTTATATATTTATTAGACCACGGTGTTCTTCCAAGACCAGGGTTGCCTCAGTCGCTTTCTGCTTATACCGGATTCCCCTATAATCATACATTTGCGCTTCATTTTGTTTCTGTATTAGCAGGGGCAATGGCGGAGAGTGCTGGTAACGTAATAAACTTTGGTCTGGTAATTCTTTTCGCAATGTTATTAGCTAATTTGATCCAATTGGCTAAAACAGATGAAGTTAACAAATGTCCCGCTCGCATTGGCTGGCCATTGGCCGCTTTGGCATTAATCCTGGCCACATACGCAAACCCTATTTTTGTAAGAAAAATTGTATTAATGGCCAACCCGGATACTGCAACTAGTGTTGGCCTCGCTTTTCTGGGGATCACTGCTTGGCAACTGACTGAAAGACTCCGAACAAACGATGCCCCTATAAAACCGTTGGTAGTTCAATTTAGTTTAATTTCACTTTTCTTTATAAATTTAAAGCAACCAAATATCATCATATTATTCTTACTATGCATAGGTATGGCTCTGCTTTTGTCAGGTAAGGGGACATATCCTCGCTTTCAGAGATTTCTACGACTTGCTCCAATATTGATTGGTCCTGCTTTACTATCGTATATTCTCTGGCGTACTTTTGTGTCTTCTGGTGCCCAGCTTCATGAGGCAACTTTGTTGCCCTTTGAGCAATGGCAATTTCAAAACATTCCAGCTATTTTGAGTTCTTTTTGGGCAAATGCGGTAAAAAAAGCGGGCTATTTCGGAATTATGACCGTTCTTGCCGTTTTGGCAGGCGTTAAATTATTTAGGCCTACCAAAACCTCGTTCGATCGGCTTGCGATTTTAGCGGCAGTTATTTTCATAGGCTGGAATGGAGTTCTGTTTTTTCTCTATATTGCACATTGGACTGGTCACGCTAGCACTGGGGCATCAAGTTATTGGCGTTACAATACTTTTATCGGTTATTTTGGTTATGCCGTTGTTATTTATGGCCTTTCCCGTTTTTTCTTCCAGAACTATTTGAAAACGACCTTTTCTAAGTCGTTGGTAAGGAGCACAGCTCTACCGCGTATCATTGTAACATTGGCAATTTTGATGCCGATTGTAACGACACCATATCTACGGTTTGACAGGCAACAACCAAAGCCTTACTTGCGTTCTATAGGTAATGAAATTGGCGCCAGTGTTCCTTTTGGATCACGAGTTTTGGTTCATATTCCTGGAGATATCGGTGATTATGCAACTGTGATGCAGTATTTCGCAAATAGGTTTCGGTCAGATATCTCTGTCGCTCCAGCCCCCAGCCTGTCAATCATCAAAAGTGATCTGAACAAGGAATATCCGTCTCCCCCGATGGTGTGGTCCATGTGCAGTAGCGGCGAATTAGAGCAATATTTCGCATTGAAATTACCCGAGAATCAATCCTTTCTCCTGACGCAACGCAATGGAAATTGGGCAATTGTGAAATCATGGGATTGGCCGAAATCGCGCTTTCTAAGCAGCTACCACAAAAATATCAAAAACCTGAAATGTGATATCAGCTATTAGTGTTTGAAATGTCATATTGCCGCGGAGTGTGGAAGCGACTTGGCTTCAAAATTATGTAGACGGCAATGAAAAGGGGAAAAATAGAATTAAAATACATCAATGGCAGAAGCCACTGGTGAGTCACAGCGTAGTTCTTAAGTGCTATACTCGAGAATAGGACCATAAAAGCAACACCTAAGGCCTTTATAACCAGAATAGTGTGGCCGCGGCGACTAAAGCTTCCATTCAGAAGGACTGCCAGCGCTAACGCACAAAATGTGAGAGGTAAAAACCCGGTGGCGAGGCGATTATGCCCCTCGGCAAACATTTCTGACCTATAACGTAAATTTTTATATCTACCATCATTGGTTTCAAAAAATAATTCGTTTAGGAAACGTTCTGCTGGCTCGCGTGACCGTGATGCACTCTGTTTGCGGCCCGGTAATTCCACCGTCCAACGATCAAACTCAAGGGTATCTGGTGATTTATTTTGTTTGTAATTTACGGTCTGGCGTATTCCGTTGACAAGAATTATACGTGGGCCCTTATCTGTATCTACTAAGGCCCCCTTTTCTGCCATCATGGTTTCTGGATGATCTTGTTTTCGGTTGTCATGCAACATTATGCCATATAGCTGCCCGTCTTTATCACGCTCCCTTACATAAACGGTTATATCTTTACGAATATCATTAAAAATGCCCTCCTGAAGAGCAACTGAGGCTAATTCGTTTCGGAATTCATGTTCGCGTGCCTTGTACTCTCTAAAACTTGCGGGTTGCACATAGAGATTAAGAATGAAGGTAAGCACCATCATAACAAAGCCGACGGTTAATGCTGGGCGCGCTAGCGCCCAATTCCCAATTCCAGCGGCCCGCATAACGATTAGCTCACTGTCGGTAATCATCTTACTGTAGACAAACAGAGTTGAAAAACAGGGCGCTATGGGGAATAGAACAACCAAAAAAAATGGCATTTGTAAGCTTGCCATTGTTAGAAAAGTTGAAAAATTTAATCCTCTATTTAAAGTCCAGTCAATGATACGCAGCGATTGTGTAAGAAAGACAGCAAAAATGAGCACCAAAAGGAACACAATGGTGACACCAACTATCTGTTTTGAGATATAGTTGCCAAGGCTTGTCAAATTCAATTCCTATTCATAACTTTTTTGCGCAACTTACTTACTCCCTATAAAGGCATATCATAAGATACTATTGTAAGGGCAATGCCTTAACTACAACATAAACGTATTTTATTTGATTGGACTTAAATAATGAACATCACTTTTTCGAAGTTTCGCCTACCTAAATCTGGTCCTGTTGTCTTTGGCATCCGGGGTGAGTCGCGCCTTTGCCCTTCTGTTATTGCATTAGATAAGGCAAGTGGAGGTTCTGTGACACGGGCTATCGATGTTAGCCACTTTAAAGGTGTGAAAAATCAGATTCTCGAGATTATCGCGCCTCATGGTTTAAAGCATGAAATGGTTTTGTTTATAGGTTTGGGAGATAAATGTCTAAGTGAGACTGAATTGCAAGATTTAGGCGGTTTTATTTTCGCAAGTATCGAAAAATTAAAGCAGCAGCGAGCAACAATAATGGTCGATTTCGGAAGCAACCCTGCGCAATCAGCTGCTCACATAGCATATGGAGCCAAATTACGTAGCTACACATTTTCGAAACATAAAACGAATCGAAAAAAAGATAGCAGCAAAGTGAAAAAACTTAACATCGCCGTCAATGGAGAGGCAAAAGCAAGAAGCGAGTTCAAAAAGTTGGGAAAACTGGCGGAGGGCGTTTTTCTTTGTCGTGATTTGGTCACTGAGCCACCTAACATTCTCTATCCGGCTACCTTTGCGGCCGAGGTTCGCAAATTAAAGCGACTTGGGGTTAAGGTTGACATTTTGGGTGAAGCCGCGATGAGAAGGCTTGGCATGGGGGCGTTACTTGGTGTCGGCCAAGGGTCACGCAAGGAAAGTCAATTAGCAGTGATGAAATGGAATGGTGGGCTTGCCTCTCAGAAGCCTGTTGCATTTATCGGCAAAGGTGTCACGTTTGATACAGGTGGTATATCACTTAAACCTGCCGCTGGCATGGCAGATATGAAGTGGGACATGGGCGGTGCTGGAGCTGTGGCAGGCCTCATGAAGGCGCTGGCTGGTAGAAAGGCAAAGGTTAATGCTGTGGGTATAATCGGGCTCGTAGAGAATATGCCTGATGGTGATGCGCAGCGGCCTGGAGATGTTGTAACTACAATGTCAGGTCAGACTGTTGAAATTCTCAATACTGATGCGGAGGGTAGACTTGTTTTGGCTGATGCCTTGTGGTACTGCCAGAAAAAATTTAAACCATGCCTGATGGTAGATCTTGCTACCCTAACCGGTGCTATTTTGGTGGCGCTTGAAAAAGAATATGGTGGTCTATTTTCAAATAATGATGAGCTTTCAAATCAACTCATCTCTGCTGGCGAAAGTAGTGGAGAAAAAGTTTGGCGCATGCCTCTGAGCGAAATTGGGGGTCATTTTGATAAAATGATTGATAGTAAAATTGCAGATGTGAAAAACATCGGGGGACGCTATGCAGGTTCTACGACAGCTGCTCAATTTTTACAGAGATTTGTCAATGGAGTACCATGGGCGCATTTGGATATTGCGGGAATGGCTTGGTCGGAAAAATCTGCAGCCACAGTGCCAGAGGGAGGTACAGGGTACGGAGTAAGGCTTCTCGATAGATTCGTAAAAGATAACTTCGGATAGGCTATTTAACCTGTGACCGAAATACGGTTCTATCATCTGTTTTCAGTGACTTTAGAAAATGCATTGCCCGTTTTATTAGAGAAAGTCATCGAGCGTGGTTGGCGGGCTTTGATAATTACAGACTCAATTGAACGAGTGGTGGAGCTTGATACTCGCTTGTGGACTTATGATCCGAGTAGCTTTTTACCTCACGGTATGGCCGGAGATGAAGACGTTGACTCGCAGCCAATCTTGCTTACCCACAAAGATGACAACCCTAATGGTGCAAATATACTTTTTCTTGTTGACGGCGCGAAAAGCAAGCATGTTGGGAAGTTTGAAATGTGTTGCTTGCTTTTTGATGGTAACGATGCCAGTGAGTTGATAAAAGTTCGCGAGGCTTGGACATCTTTTAAAAATGAAGGTCACAAAGTTATATATTTGCAGCAGGGGCCTTCCGGTAAATGGAGCGAAAAACGCACGATTCGCGATTAAACATATTTACCAATATTTTACAAATATTGTGGATGTATACCCTTGCGGCAAAGCTTAGAGCCGTTTATAAGGCGCCGATTTTGTTAATACATGTGAAAATAGAGGGGAATAGTTAAAATGGCCCACGAACGGACTTTATCCATAATTAAACCCGATGCCACTCGTCGTAACCTGACCGGTGAAATTAATGCGCGTTTCGAACGGGCTGGTTTGCGTATTGTTGCGCAACGTCGCATTCACATGATACGCAAGCAAGCTGAGGGTTTTTACGCAGTGCACAAGGAACGCGCATTTTTTGATGAATTATGCGATTTCATGTGCTCCGGGCCGGTGGTGGTGCAGGTTTTAGAGGGAGAAAATGCGATCTTAGCCAATCGTGATATTATGGGCGCCACAAATCCAGCAAATGCCGACGAAGGTACGATTAGAAAGGACTTTGGCGAGTCAATAGAAGCAAATTCCGTCCATGGCTCCGATTCACCAGAAACGGCAGTTACCGAGATAGCTTACTTCTTTTCTGAGCTTGACATTGTTGGATAAAAAAATTGAGCAACATGCGCAAGTGCTTATTTTCCGGCCAACTACGGCTAGACTAATGTTATTGCTAGAACAATAAGCAAGAGAACCACACCCGCACAGGTCCACGCTGACACTTTTATAAGGCCTGTCCATGTCTTGAGGTGATCTTTCGGAGCTTGCTTATACTGCATCTCTCCTGACATATTATGATCCTATATAAGTTTTGTTTTATATTACTAGCCGGTTCGTATACCGGCTTTCTTAAACACGCAAGCGTAAATGACTCAAACTATCTTAATTTAGCGTGGGACTTACGATTACATCGTCATCAAGTGATGTTCCATCGATCCGAACGCATCCATCCGTTATTTTTACGCGCTTTTCAGCAATCATTTTGAGTGCCATTGGGAAGATAACGTGTTCTTGCTTAAGAACCCGTGCCGCTAAAATATCCTCGTTGTCATTTGGCATTACCGGGACAGCGGCTTGAGCGATAATCGGCCCCGCATCCATATCCCGGCTCACGTAGTGAATGGTGCAACCTGCTATTTTAACGCCGGCAGCAAGTGCACGGGCATGAGTGTCTAGCCCTTTAAATGCTGGAAGTAACGATGGGTGTATATTAACGAGACGGCCGTACCATTTTTCTACAAAACTTCCTGTTAGAAGCCTCATAAATCCAGCGAGACATACTAATTCTGCGTTACAGGATTCGAGCTCGCCGTTTAGCCGCGCCTCGAAATCCGTCCGATTTTCAAAATTTAGATGATCGATCACTGAGTGAGGTATGCCGGCTCTTGATGCTCGTTGGATACCAAAAGCCTCTTTAACATTTGATATTACCCGTACTATTTGGGCAGGAAAACCGGGTTTTTGACAGGCGTCAATCAAAGCTTGCAAATTTGATCCATGTCCTGAGACCAAGACGGCAACCTTTAACCGATCTGTCACGCCCAATCACCTTGAATTATAACGGGCTCTCCCTCATTTAGGTTCTCAATAACACCTATAGGCATTACTTGTTGGCCAGTTGCTTGTATTGCTTCAGAAATTGCAGTTGCCTTGTCTGCAGAAATTATTATGACCATTCCAATACCACAATTAAAAGTTCGCAACATTTCACCAATTTCGATCGAGCCCTTCTCAATAAGCCAGTTGAAAACCGATGATTTTGGCCAGGAGTTGAGATTTAATACGGCACACTTATCTTCAG